>Ga0207695_10000091_pt1 | contig 271166 bp, 216 predicted proteins | sample KBSC54metaG_FD_184354 | JGI IMG/M metagenome (GOLD analysis project Ga0207695, IMG submission 184354) | Corn rhizosphere microbial communities from Kellogg Biological Station, Michigan, USA - KBS C5-4 metaG (SPAdes) (version 2) | ecosystem: Host-associated > Plants > Roots > Rhizosphere >...
CTATCTCAGAGTCCGCATAAAACAGCGCACGATCCGGAGTCTTACGACGAATCAAGGCAAATGCCGTCCCATATCCAAAAGACGATCCCCCCAACCGAACTTGGAGCGCGGTTTTGAGATCGTCAGTACAGCTGCCGCTGGCCGGAAGAGGCTATAGACACGCAACGTGACCGATTTCGGCGATGACGGCGTCCCGATCCTCAGCGCTCGCGGTCGAATCTCGGTAGAACACGGCCATCACTAGAGGCGGTCGGCCGACCGACCACCCTTTCGGAACGCCGGCCCGGATACGGTGATCGCCGGTCTGACAATGCTTGAGCCAATCCACAAGTAAAGCGCGATTGGGACGCGATAGGGCATCGCCGAGGACGAGTTTGTGAAGCGTCGCGGCCATCGCGAGCGGAGTCGTGGTGTCGCGTGGGTCACCTGGCCGGGCTTCGTTTAATTCGGGCTCGGGGCGGTCGAGTCGCGTCACCTTGTCGCCGATCGAACGCAAGTAAGCGGTGAGGGCATGAGGTCCGCCGAAACTCGCAAACAGGAGATTCATGGCCGTGTTGTCGCTCAGCGTGATCGCCGCCTCGCACAGTTCGCGGACGCTCAGTGAATCGTGCTGGGCGACCGTAGGCGAATGGGTGACCAGGTGCGTCCGATCGTAGGCGATCTTTCGGTCCAAGCTCTCCTTGCTATGGTCAACGCGAGACAGGACGTAGCCGGCGGCCAGGGCCTTGGAGGTGCTGCACATCGGAAACCGCTCGCTGCCGCGATGCGAGAGGAAGCGCATTGTGCCGGTGTCGAGCACGGCGACGCCGAGGCGTCCGCCGAAGCGCTTTTCCAGGGCGGCGGCTTTATTTTCGAACTTGCTTTCGGGTGAAGGCCATTTGGATAGGCCCGCCGCCAAGGTTCCGGCGAAGAGTTCGCGCCGCGTGATCACCACTTCATTATTCCTGAGGGGTCACGCGGCGGAAGCTTGATGGCGAAACCTTGTGGCGCAGGTTCATGAACGGCGTCTCGACCAAGCGGTAGAGCGCCCAGCCAACCAAAAGGCACGCGGGAACGATGGCGAGAAGAGCCGCAAGAGAATCGGCGGGAATACCTTGACCGGCAAGAATGCGCGCGCAGATCGCCGCGACCGCCTTGTGCGAGAGATAGATCGAATACGACCAAAGCGCGAGCGGAGCGGCACCCGGAACGCGAACCTGGTGGAGCAGCGATTTCGGGCTCAAGGCGGCTAGAACTAGGACGCCGAACGCGATCGCCATCAGCGAGTAGCCGAAGCCAGTCGCAAAGAAACCGTAGCCATATCCCTCGATTTGATAGCTCCCCAACAAAAGCCAATAGACGCCGGAAACTCCGGCCATCCCCAGGCAAAGCAAGTAGTTGCCCCACCCCATGACCCTTTGCCAAAGGGCGGGATGGAAGTTCTTTAGCATCGCCACCGCGACCCCGGGCAGAAACTCGTCCGCGCGGCAGAACGACGAGTAGTAGATGTGCGGGTAGTAACCGCCCTGCGACTCCAGACCGTAGCTGTACCAAAGCAGGCAGCGGGTTAGGATGGCGGCGGCAACGAGCGATCCGACTAAGATCCACGCCCACGGCAGCGGGCGCCTCAGATGGATGAGGAGTAGCGAGAGGGCAGGAAGCAATAAGTAGAACTGCTCCTCCACGCAAAGTGACCAAGCATGCGAGAACCCCGTCCCGGCTGCCAACTGGTAGTTCTGGGTGAAAGTCAGGAACTTCCAAAGCGGCGGCAAGGGCCCAGCGCCCATGAACGCCGGGAGCACGAAATACAGCGCGAGGACGACGTAGTAGACCGGCAGCGTACGCAGGAATCTTCTTATGTAGAAGGCTTTGAGAGAGAGCCGTCTTCCGCCCGCGATGCCCGCAAAGATCTGGTTCCCGATGAGGTACCCGCTGAGTACGAAGAAGAGATCGACGCCGGTCCAACCGATCTCGCTCAGCCAGCCGAATGTCGGCGCATGGCTCACGAAGACCATGTGGTGATACATGAACACCCATGTGATCGCGATCGCCCGCAACGTGTCTAGCCCCTCGACGCGACGCATGGGTTCAGGGGAAGGCATTGGATAGAGGTCCGGGCACTGGGTTTGACGGGCCAATATTGTAGGCGCTTCGCTCACAATGGGAGTTGGCTGGGTTTTGGATATGACGGCTCGAAATTCCGTAGTTTTTCTCTTCGACGTGGACAACACGTTGCTCGACAACGACCGGGTGACGCGGGATTTGAAGCGGCACTTGAGCGACACGTTTGGCCCCGAACGGCAGGCTCGGTATTGGGCGATATTCGAAGAGATTCGGACGGAGCTCGGGTACGCCGACTATCTCGGCGCCCTGCAGCAATACCGGATCGAAAACCCTCGCGACCCCGGCTTCCTCGGAATGTCGATCTACCTCCTCGGCTATCCATTCGCGAACCGGATGTTTCCTGGCTGCCTCGACGTGATCGAGAAGTTTGCCCAGTGGGGGCCGACGGTGATCCTTACGGATGGGGACGTCGTGTTTCAGCCGCGAAAGATCGCGCGGTCGGGGCTGTACGAGGCGGTCAAGGGGCAGGTCCTCATCTACATTCACAAAGAGCACGACCTCGACGACGTGGAACTGCGATACCCCGCCGACCACTACGTGCTGATCGACGACAAACTTCGGATTCTCTCGGCGGTGAAAGAAATCTGGGGTTCGAAGGTGACGACTGTGTTTCCCTTGCAGGGTCACTACGCCCTGGATCCTGAAGTGATTGCGAAATACCCCCCGGCGGATATCAAGGTCGGATCGATCGGGGAGCTGGTGAACTTCGAATTGGAGGAGCTTCTGGCGGCGGCGCAGCCGAAAGCTTAGCGCGGGTTGAAGGCTTTGCCGCCGTATCCCTTCTTTCTTAGACACTTACAAAGGTTTTGAAGGCCGCGATAGCGAGTCTGCCAATCCGCTTGAGTTTCCTTTTCGCCTGGGGCCGGCAGCACGGGCAAATCCATCAAGTTCAGTACGTCGGCGATTAGTTCGCCTTCCTTGCCGCTGAGTACAGCTCTCTTCTGGCTGACGGGTAGCTTGTCAAAGCAAGCTTTCAAGTCCTGGGCGAATTTATCATCCGGCGCCTTCTCTACCGGCGCGGCAACCTTGCTCGCGACTTCGATCGAAACCGTTTCGACTTCCCCGCTTTCCGTCTTCAACTGGTTTAAGTAGGCATAGCGAATCGCTCTCAGGTAGAAGAGGCTCGGATCGTAGCTCTCTGGGGGGCCGTCCTTATGATTTTTTACGAGGCTGGCTTGGGCCCGGACGATAAGATCCTCCGGCTCACATACGGAAGAGAATCGCCCAAGCATAAGGCTCTTCGCGAAAGCGATGGCGCGAGCGTAAGTGGATTCAAAAACAGGAACCCAGTAATCTCCAAGGGATTGAGGGGGTGGCATTTGCTGCTGGCTAACCTCTACGCTCATTGCTTCTGTCCTTGAACATGTATGAGGGGATGCTTTACCGATTAATCCCTCCTACACTTGCTCAAATCCAAAGAACCAAGAAACTAACGCATTTATTACTTCAAATATTTAGATTGCGCGATCGCGCCGAATTAAGTCTCCCGAATGCAGCCTCTCCCCGGGACGCGAATACGAGCTTACGTCAGATTCGGACCGTGCCGTCACCATAAACGGCGAAGTTAGCCCAATAGTACGGATCCTGCAGCCCGGAGGTGGCTCGCGCCCAATCTTTCGCTTTTTCAAGGGCCGCACACACCGTGTTTTCCTCCGCCAGGTAGTGGTGAAACTGAGCCATGATTTGCGATGTCGGGCCATCGATCGCAGTCCAGCGAGTTGCCACCACACACCGCGCCCCACACCGAAGTAGCGCGTAGGCAAGACTCACCCGTCCTTCGCTCCCCTGGGATGGCCCTGCTCCCGCCTCGCAGCAAGAAAGCACGATGAGCTTGGCGTTAGTGGTGAGCTTCTCTCGAAACATCTCTTCGACGGTCAACCGACCGATGTCGGAATTCACCGGCTGAAGGACGAGCACGCACTCAAGAGGATGCGGTGCGGCGGACGCGTGAGTGGAGATGTGGAGCCACGCCACCTGACCAAATATTGCCTTGAAGTGCGCCTTCGTCGCCTCCGAACCAAGGCGAGTTATCGGCGGCGGCCTCTTTGCTTCATGCCGATGGGCAACCGACATCCCTTCGGCAATCGAGTAACGGAGATTCCGGGATCCACCACGCATGCGGGCGGCGCAGTCCTCGGCGGTCTTTGTGCCCGGCTTAGACTCTGGTGACGGTGGGCACTCGGGCAGATCGATGTCGTTCGAAAGCGGTTCTTTCAGAGATGGATCCTTAAAGTTATTGATCGCAAAGACGGCGCCGCCGGACGATGATGAATGCCCCCGCCCCATCACCATGACAACGCTGCGCAGGGACGGCGTGTAACAGACACCCTTGTCCGCGAAGACCCGCCCTTGTTCGTCCTCCAAATCTTCGAACGGAAGATCCCAAAGCATGTCGGCCGGCGTAATCCACACGCGGCTCGCCTTCTTGATGGCCTTGCGAACGGGTTCAGGAATCAAAGCGGTCGTTAAGTCGAAGTTATTTCCGACCAATTGCACCCCACGCGCGGGCCGGATAAGGGTGGCCCAGCTTTGCCGCACAAGCTGGCCGTCTACCCGTAGCGCTTCCAATCCCACATCACACCTAAAGCACTGCGTCCCGCTGGCCTGGACCATGAAAAGAAGCGTCTGGTCCTCCGTCGGGACGTAAGAAAGGTAGAGGTCATCTTCCTCCAGCTTCTTAAGAAGATCCGCGATAGCGAAGTGCGGGACGACGTCGGCGGTATCTCGGATTTCCGCGATCAGCCGTTCATTACGCCCGATATGAGCCTGCAGCTTTGCTTGCTCATTGGGGTCCTCGGTCACCCCGAGTTCCGCCCTCCACTCCTCGATATAGCCGGAAAGGCTAATTATTTCTTGCTGCTCTTGCTCGGACAGGCCCAAACAGAGGGAGCGTCCGCGAAAGCGTTCCAGGGTCTCGAGTCCCAGAAAGGCGCCGGCCTCGATCGCCTGCCGGCAACACAACCGAACGGGAAATTTCCCGTAGTTGGTCGAGAGACGTAACCGATCCGCGTCGGTGACGAGCGAATCGAGACGATTGGAGAGAATCCGGACTAATGACTCCAGATGCTGCGCCTCTCGCTCCGGCTGGGTCTCGCGGAGGAGTTGACAAAGCATTCCGAGGGTATCGAGCTCCCCATAAGGGTCAGGCGCAAATCGGCGCAGCGCCAACGAGTCCCGATAAATTGCTTCTGCCCCCGGAAAGTCCTTCATCATGTGCCGAACGACTCCGATGTGATGTCGGATGTCGGCAAATTGACCGGCGGTCATGCCGGGGTCTGAAAGTTCCATGAGGGCGCGCGCCTCGATATAGGTCGTTAATGCATCCGAATAGAGACCCTTGTCCCTCCGCACGTGCCCAAGTTGCATCACGAGCTCCGCGGCATTTCGGTGGCGCGATTCCGTGCCGGCATTGAGCACGTGGAGAAGAGCTTCGTGGAACGCGTCCTCCGCTTCTTGCAGCCGTCCCATCTGCCACCGGACGATCCCGATCTGCTGGTAGGTAGTTGACTGCGCCTTCGATGACACTCCCGCATCCGGGAGGTTCATCAGAAAATTGGCGGCGAGAAAGGCGGTCTCGGCTTGCAGAAACCGCCCCATTGCTTGGTGCGCGACGCCCAGGCGATGCACCTGAGCCGCCAACTCAATTGCGGAAGTCCCGCGGTTCGGCTCAAGGATCTGGCCCTCAAGGAAGTCCGCCTCCTCATTCACCAGGCGTCCCATATCGCGACGAAGATCGGCAACTCCATGTACGGCAGCCACCAGGCCCTGATTTGTACTCTGTGCCTTACGGTTTGCCATGAGATCCATGGCCTTTATGTATTCCGCCGCGAAAGTTGAAAGGCGGCCGTTCTCCAGCCCGTCAGCCGTCAATTCCGAGAGGTCGAAATCTTCCTGATTCACCGGGTGGCCGCGGCCTCGACTTCAGCGTTGTGGCTGGACCGGATCAGTTCCTCGAACGTTTTCTGCCAAACCACACTTAATAGCTGGGCGTGGCTTGCTTCCGGCAGTTCGCCGAACGGATCGATCAGGTCGTTGATAATCCGGCGCTTCTCCTTTGCGGAGACGTCGTCCTTTTTGAGCGCTTCCGAGAGCATTGCCGGAAAAGCGCCTGCCAACAGGGTGAAGGCAGGCAGAGCCGACGGAACGGGCGTTCCCGCAGGTGAGTGAAGCACAGTCATTATCAGGGCGCGCGCGTCATGAAGCGGCTGCTGAAAAACCTTCACCGCCTCGACGCTCAAGCCGCAGCTTGTTCGAACAATCTCGACTTGATTGGTTAGATTGAGGAAGGTCTTGAGGAATTCTTCAGGCGATCGGCGTGCATCGGGATCTCCTTGCGGATCTAGAAGCCAGTGTTTCGCCAACAGCCCAGCCGGTACCTCGGCAGGGAGTGTTTCTTCTTGCTCCACACCAACGAGCCGTGCGGGCTCCAAGGCAAAGATCGATAGCCGAGCCAGCAATTGGGACAACAAAGAAACCGGAGTCGGAGGCTCCGAGTTTGGCGGTAAGCCAAGGGTGATCAACAGCAAACGGTCCTGCGCTTCGGGGTGGGCGGGCAGATATGCCTTGACTTCGGCCGCCTCTTCCTCGTCCAAAACCTCGAAGTGATAGTCGACGAGCAGTTCGTTGCTTGGGCGGCCCTGATCGTCCCAGTAGGCGCTTCGCCGCATGAGCAGCATGGCCGCACCGTGGGGGGTTAATAAAGAATCGCTGATTTCATCGTCGGGAAAATTGCTCAAGGTAGGTACCCCTCCGTCATCATGGCGATACGTAAGCTTCCAAGGGCTCGGCAACGGTTTGCGTTCTCACGATTTTTTCCCTTTTTATCCGCTCCAGTATTCTCCGCCGGCGCCGGCCACCCCAACGCCTCGGCGATATCTTCACCGGTACTTCCCCGTAGAATCGCCTGAAGCTGCCTTTCCGGCAACCGATTCAGGCACTGTACCAAGGCAGTCACAAATTCCGTATCGGGAGCTTCAAATTTTGATGCGACGACATCATCCGCGTTCTCAATCGATACGATTTTGACATTAGTCCGCGTGGGGCGGAGCATGTTCATGGCGGTGCGCTGTAGCGTCGTCATGTAATAGCCGCGGGCGGCGGCGAACCCTTCTGGTAACCCATTCGGCTTGCGGCGAAGCAGTGCAAGCTGGGTCTCTTGAACGATATCTTTCGCCTCGACATCCGGCCGCCCCCGACCTCCCAGGAGGCGCCGAGCGTATCGCAGCGCATCGGCGGTGCACTCCTCAAAGATAGGAAGCCATGGCGATCCCTCTCGATTTGGATCAAGGGACATACTTAAATAATCTACTACTTTGGGCATTTTTCTGCACCAAGAAATTCGCCGAGCCGGAATGCGCTCTATAGCAAACAAGGGAAGAAAGGGGCGCCGATTACAGCCCTCATTTGAACCTCTCAAAATGAGCCGTGACCGGGATAGGGTGCAGGGAACACAATCGACCAGCTCGCGGACGGTCGACGTAGACGGTCGAAAAGGGGCCGGTTCAGGTCCCACTTTAAGGTCAGGGGCATCTTGCTTCACGGTTTCTCCTTACATGGGTGAGTGTTCACATAGTAAGAAACCAACGCAGCGCGAATTTATTACCCAGAATTAGCCAACTTTCGGGAACAATGGCGACCTAGATACTGCCTTGAGCTTTGGCGAGGTCACGCCGAAGCGGTCCATCGGGAAGTTTTTGAAGCCGAGCCCGAGGGCCGGGGAGTCGGGAGCCACACGGTAATCGCCCCGCTCAGGGTCGATGAATTTGGCGTCACCGAGGAGCGAGCTTTCGTCGCGGCCACTTTGTTCGGCCAGTACGGTAGCGTGGTCAGTGGGGTGGCCGGGCTGGTGGAGGAAATTGCGATCGACCTCTTTGCCCCACGGCTTATTCATACCGATGGGGTGGTACGGCGTCATCACGATGTTGTGTCGAACGACGTCGCCGCTGCCGTGGTACCAGACGTAGGGGTGGAAGGAGTCGCCGACGATCACGTTGTTCTGGACGATCCGGCCGAAGCCCTCGCGATTTTTGATTCCGCCGTGAAGGCAGAGGTTGTTCTCGATGACGAAGTGGGTGCTGCCATCGTCGAGGTCGATGTCCTAGCCGTGGTCGCAACGCCAGCGGTTGTTCCTTAGCGTGACGGGTTCGAAGGCGTCGAGGAAGGGGATCTTTTCAAGTTTAGGGCCCGACAACTGGTTGGCGTCTTTGTCGGAGAGCTGCCAGTACCGGTCGCGCCCCCAGGAGTTGAAGCTGCCATGGTCGCCGGTCTCTTTGACGGTGTCGAAGATGTCGCAGAACTCGATCACGTGCCCGCCCCAGCACCCGTCGCCGATATTGATGCCCGCGCGCGGCACGTCGTAGATCGAGCAGTGCCTTACGATAATTCGCTGGGCCATCGAGATTTGGATCGGCGCCGACTGCTTCTCGATCCGGCCGGTGCGGGTGATGAGGCAGTCTTCGACGAGGCAGTCGGCGGGATAGAAATCACGCTTCGGCCCAGGGACCTTGTCGATCGTATCGAAGCTTTGGTGGTGGTCCACATCGTACAGGGGATTCCGAACCGAAGCCGGAGATCCGACAAATGCGATGCCGTTCGCGCCGATCTCGTGGAAATGGCAAGACCGAATCACGATTCGCTTGTTCCAAGCGTGGAGAAACATCGCGTTTCCTCCCAAATGCTCGAAGCGTAAATCTGTGAAAGAGCAATCGCTCGTTCCGTCCAGCTTGATCGCCCCGTCGTGCGCGATGGTCCAATCGCTGCGAAGGAGCGGGTGCTTGTTCTGCATGAACGTGCGGGCAGTGTGCCGAAGCGTTAGCCCTTGAAAGTGGATGTCGCGAATCTCGTGGTTATGGGTGCCGTTGAAGAAGATCAGCGTGGAATTTGAAGCGGCTTCCACCTTCGCCTTGGCAAGGCGGCTGGCATCGTGGGGATAGTAGTAAAGGATCCTCTGGTTTCGATCGAAGAACCATTCGCCGGGCGTGTCGAGTTCCTCGAAAACGCCTTCCACAAAGCGATGTTCGGGATGAATTCCATTGCGGCGATTGTTTCGCCAGCCGCCTTCCATGATCAGATTTCCCTCGGTGTCTTTACCTGTGATTTGGTAGTGAAAACTTCCCCACCGCTCCAGGTGCATCGCGTGGAAGTAAGCGCCCGCCGGATCTTTCCAGCGGGCGACACGCTCCGGGGAAATGGCGTCCGCCGCGAACCCGTTGAAGACGGCGACGTTCGGATCGAATTTCGGATAGCGCGCAAGGATCTGCGGCTCGCCGTTGATGAACAGCCCGTCTATATCCACGGTACGAGGCAATTCCGCACGCCAAATGCCGTCACGATGCGGCTTCCAATGAGTCTCTAACCGCGTGGCTCCGCTGAGAACAACCTCCTCACCCGCTTTGCCGCGATAGGTCGTCCCGGAGTCGGTTCTCCCGATGAGGGGCGGAGAGCGGAGGTAGTACGTGCCGCCCCCGATCTCAACCACGACCTTCGGATGCGACTTGAGCCGCTCTCGGGCCAAAACTTGGGCGCGCTTGAGGGTCTGGACCGGGTGCCGTTCCGAGCCCTCGTGCGCGTCGTCACCGTGGACCGAGACGAATATGTCCGCCATTTAGGACTTCGCGGCTTCGTCCTCGCGGATCTTCTTGAAGAGGTCCTTGAAGCACTGGGCGGATTCCTTGGCGTCCTTTTGCACTTTGGTGTCCCCGTAGTAAGCGCGCATGAAGGGGCCGGCGCCGCACCAGGTGGTGTGGAGGACGCCCTTTGCGTTGGCGCCCATCTTGGGGTTCGACTCCTTTCTTAGCGCCTCGACCATCGTCAGTTGCTCCAGCGCGAGGTCGGACTTGCGCCAGGGGCTAGCCAGGACCGGGAAACCGTTGATCGCAAAGTAGGCCGGAGTCGGCTCGGCGTGCTCGTAGTGCCAGTCGCAGATCGTGATGTCCTTCGGGACTTTGTTGATCGCGTCTTGGGTGTTGACGATGCTGGCTTCCCACTCGCCGAGGCCGTTGCTATGGCCGTCGAGGAAGCGGTCGCCCCACATCCACATCTGGCGGTTCTTTGATTTCAGATGGTCGTATAGGGCGTTCACTTCGCCGGCGAAGAGCTCGGCCGGGGGCTTGCCGTGGCAGCGGGGGCAATCCTTGTCGCCAATGATGAAGACCTCGTCCATGCCGGCGTGGAAAGCGTCGGACTCGCAGGCGTCGCAGAGCTCGTCGATGATGTCGAATAAGAGTGCATGCAGGCCGGGGGCAAGGGGGCAGTAGCTACGGCAGTAGATGCCTTTGTTGTTCGGGTACTTGCCGGGGGTCTCATCGAACTCGGGGTGCTTGACGAGGAGCGAATCCGTATGCGCGGCCCAAGATTGGTGGCCGAGGAGGTTGATCTGCGGGATCAGCCGGATGTGGGCGTCGTGGCAGGCGTGGACTATCTCCTTGACTTGGGGCTCGGTGAGGGCGCCGTCGGACGCAATTTCGGGGTGGGTCTTGAATTTGAAACCGTAGTCGAACTCGACGACGAGGGTGTTGACGCCCTCTTTGGTGAGGTCGTCCTTTACGAAGTTGGTGAACTTCGAAAGTTCACCCGCGCTAGGGGCGCCGAGGTGGAGCCCCTTAATGGGGAGAGGCAACGGATTCTTCAGCGTTTGCAGCGTTGCGATGGCGAAGAGCAGCGTTCCGATCATGGGCCCAGCTTATCATCGTTGGCTTTGGTCTTTGTGGTCTTTTCCCCGGCGAACTTTAGGTTCGCCGGATAGGCGGTAAATCGTTGTATCATCGGCCCGAAATGTCCAACTTTGCCGAACTGACCCACGCAGAGCAGTTCGCCGCCATCGAGCATCTGGCACGGGCGGCGCTCCGGGAATATGGGGTCGAACCGCAAGCCATGGAGACCTTGGTGCATGCGGAGAACACGACCTACAAGGTCACTTCCGATCAGGGTTTCTTTTGCATTCGGGTGTGCCGGCCGGGGTATCGGACGAGGTCTCAACTCGAGAGCGAATTGGCCTTCGTCTCCGACCTTGCTTCGGCCGGTTTTCACGTGCCGGCGCCTTTTCCACCTGGCCTGGTCCAGGCTAGTGCGCCCGAGGTGCCGGAGGCGAGGAACTGCCTGCTTCTCCACTGGCAAGAAGGCGTCATACATCGGGAGGGCCTTTCGGTCGCTCAAGCCGCATCCGTAGGCGAAGTCATGGGGCGCCTGCACAACTTTGCCGCCGCGTGGTCTGTGCCGGAAGGCTTCGACCGGCCGAGCAACTTCGATTGGATTTCTAAGCCAAATGGCCACTTCGACGCGCCCAATGAGCGGATTCGTGAGGAAGACCGGCTTCTTCTCCTTGAGGTGGATCAGCGCACACGAGGCATCGTGGCGCGGCTGGGGCGCGACCCGGCGAGCTTCGGTCTGATCCACGCCGACCTTCACCATGGGAATCTTCTCTTCGACGGCGACCGCCTCAATCTAATCGACTTCGACGACGTTTGCTGGTCTTATTGGCTTTACGATTTCGCCGCGGCGCTGGTCTACGAGCTTCCGAACGCCGAATACCCCGCGGTCCGCGATGCGATGTTGGAAGGCTATGCGCGCCACCGCCCGTTGCCCCCGCTTACCGAGGAGCTTCTAAATCCCTTCCTCCAGCTCCGTTTAGCCGGCGTCAGCAACTGGATCCTCTCCCGCGCAGACAATCCCCGGATTCGTGCCGCGAGCAAAGGCTGGATCGAGCACATGTGCAACAGCATCCGATCCGTACCGATCGAAAGTTGATGGCCAAAATCGTCCTCGTTACCGAGATCGCCCGCGATATCGAAACCGTGTTCGATCTCGCCCGGAACATCGACGCGCATACCAAGTCGGCGAGCCAGACTTCCGAACGGGCCATCGCGGGGCGGACCACGGGTCTCGCCGAACTTGGCGACGAGATCACCTGGCGGGCGAAGCACTTTGGGGTTTGGCAAGAGCTCACCGTCCGAATCACGGCCATGGATCGACCTCACGGCTTCACCGACGAAATGGTCCGTGGGGCGTTCAAATCCATGCGGCACCGGCACCGGTTCGAGCAGGTTGGCGGGACCACACGGATGACGGACGAGTTCGAGTTCGCGGCTCCGTTCGGCCCCCTCGGCCGGGTTGCCGAGGCTCTCTTTCTCACGAGTTACATGCGCGCCTTTCTTATGCACCGTAACGCGGAGCTAAAGACGATGGCCGAATCGGATGCAACCTGACGCCAGGATTCCAGTACTGGGTTCCTGTAGATTCGTCCATGAAAACAATCCTCCTCCTCGGCCTGTCTCTGATCGGCGCACCTCAAGATCCAGCATCGCATTTGAAGGCGGAAATGGCGGCGGCCCGAAAGGCCGGCATCCCCGTGACTTCCCAAGAAATGGCCACGTTCTGCGCGGTACCCGACGCCCAGAACGCAGGGTTGGAATACAAGAAGCTGTTCTCGCTGACCGAGACGCGTGGCCTTTTGGATAAGCGCGCACCGGCTCCGGAGGGGATTTTGGACAGCTTTCGCAAAGCGAGCGCCCGCCTCCACAAGAAGGAAACGCCAGCGGAGATAAGGCAAGGAAAAGCAGAACTCAAGGCCATTGAGCCCGTGCTCGAACTCGCCCGTCGAGCCGCGGCCAAGCCTCGATGCGATTTCGGGTGGAGCAGTAAGGGAATGGGCATGAACTTCCCGCACATGGCCACATTGAAAGCCCTGGTCAGGTGCCTTTGCTACGAGGCCACCCAGCGCAACGCAGAGGGAAATGGACAGGCCGCCCTCGCCGACCTTTCCGTTGCGGCAAGAACCTGCGCGCACCAAGCCGAGGATCCAAGCCAGATTTCTGCTCTCGTCGTGCTGTCGCTCAACGCCATCGTCGATCGAACCTTACACGAGGTGATAAAGGGCCACGAGCACGACGGCAAATTCCTGGCCGAGGCTCAGAACACCTATGCCTTGCTACCGATTCCCAACTTGCGCCGCGCTTTGTATGGGGAGCTCTACCAGAATTTGTCGATCGTCGAGGTGGCCAAGGATCCCAGTCACGCCCCCTCCGAAATCACGGCCATGCGCGCAGCGGCAGGATCGCCGGCACTAACGAAGGCGACGCCCAAAGAGATGCGAGAATTGCAAGAGCAAGGGGCGGAAACGATTTATGGCTTCCGAAAGCTCATCGCAGCCCTACCCTCCGACCCGGCCGACATCTCGGCGATAAAGGCCTCGACCACGCGAACGTGGGATCAACTCAAGCGCGACCCGGCGTTCAAGAATCCCCTCCTTAAGGAAGCCCTCGATGTCTCGGAATTTGTAAAGGCGATCGAAAGATCCCTAAACACCCGGCGCACCACCGAGGCGTACCTGAAGTCGTTGGCTGCGGACGCCCACTAACCGAATCTTCAGGCATACACAACCGTCCAAGGTTCGGGTGTGTATGTTGCCTATCTTTGCCGCTTTCTCAGTTTGCTCTCAGGGAGACCTGAGATCTCAATTCTTTGCGCAACGAAGCGAGGTGTATCGGTATCTGGACTCGCTCGACGCGAAGGCATTTGACGCGCCTCTGGTCGAGGTCACGGATCTCGACTATCGGGGCAATAAGCAAACTCACATTGCTCTGCTAACCTCGCCCGGGACTAAGAGCTTCGACGTCATCGAGCTCAATCGCTTCCAGCCTGAACACTTTGAAAAGAACGCCAGCTATCGGGTGCTTGATACGAATAAGTGGTTGACCGACTATGTGGAAGGCGTGCGCGCGAAAGTTCGGGCGGCCGGGCCAGACCAGCCGATCTTCAATCCCGACGTCCCGAGGGACCTTGTCTTTGCCAGTGTCGCGTCGCGGTTAGCGGACAAGCGCGGTTTGGAACCCATTGCGGATCAGTTTTTCCAGTGGGCGACCAGCAACATGCCCATGTACGGTTTGCGAGGCCGGTTCACCATGTCTCCTGACGGCAAAATAACAGGGCCCCTTATCGGTCCCCATGCCGAAGTCGATGCGCTGGCCGAGCTGATCTCCGAGCACGCAGGAGACAGTCTCATTTACGCGATGATGATGCGTAAAGAGCCAGATGCGCAAATCATCTCCGAAGCACACGCCTACATCAAGCGGTATCCGAAAGGGGAAACGATCCGCTTTGCAACCGACATCGCGACCACATTCGCGAATCAAGTGCAGGCGAGCCTGAAGCACACCTCAGTTGACAAAGCTCAAGCAACGCCCTCGCAACTTATCGACGAGGCGGTCTTCAAACTAACTGAAGAAGGCGGTGACTACTCCGATCTAAGCTACTTCCTAGCTAGAGCCGGGCGAGTGATGTCGAACGACAAAACGAAAGTCTCACCCTATGTCTTTTTGGTTGATCAAGGCTATGTAGCGGTCCCAAGCCTCGTTGAAGCGCTCGATGATATGCGATTTACGCGCGCGTACTTTGGATCCGGCCACCCTGGGATCTATCCAGAACAAATTGTGAGAGTGCACGATTTGGCCGAAAGGATTCTTACCGAAAGCACCGGTCAGGAATTCCGGAAAAAGTTTCAGCTCGATCCCCCGAAGGACGTGAGGGCCCGCGCTCTGGCGTGGTGGTCTAATGCAAAGGTCAATGGTGAAGTGAGTACGCTCGACGCAAGTATCCGTGCGGTCCAAGGAAATTTACGCACCGAGGCGGATCGACTCCTCACTCTTGCCCCGGATCGAGCGATTACAGCTATCGCGGCTTCATTCGACAAGTTTCCCAAAGATTCCGATCGCTCGAATGTCCTTTACGCACTTACGAGCCATGAACCGGTCAAGGCCGCGCCTTTCATTCGCAACCACATGCAGCACGGGCGTGGACGTTTCAGCCGAGTGACGGCGGCAAAGATCATCGCAACGACAGATCCAGAAGCTGCCGTCGACGCAATGATAGAAGAATTTGGCAGGCCGAATGAGAACGACTACTATCCCGCGTGGGGCGATCAGGACTTGGACCGTTTTCTTGTAGACAGTCGACGAACACGTGCCGTAAGTGCAGTTCGCAAGGGGATCGACAAGCTTCCGCCCGCGCGACGATCGACCATCGTGGTTTACGTCGGACCGGCAAATCCGATAACGGACCTCGGTGAGACGGAAGTAAGCAAGATTGGGGCCAGCGAAACAGACCGCCGCCAGTTCCTGCCTGCCGTAGAGGAGCTGCTAGTCCACGAACTGAGAGACCTCGACCGCGACCATAACGGCGACATTGCTTCTAAGTACTTCACGTCCAATCAACCGCGTATCTGCGATATCGCAAGCTTTCGGCTTGCTGACCTTTTTCCGGGCAAATATCGCTTTCCAAAGAAGGGTTCGGCCGGCGATGAAGAGAAGGCTCGAATCTTTAACCTCTGGGTGGCTGGGTCGCAACCGAAGTAAAGCAACTCGCTGGCATGTGCCAGCGTTCATGGTCCGCATTTAGAATTCTATTGCTCGCGGACCTTCGCCCATTCGTGCCGAAGTAATTTCCGGCGCCGAGTATTCGGGGCCGGATGGGCTGAATTTGCGCGTTAAAGTTGGCTCCTGGGACTTCGCTGAGGCTTGGGCAATGGGGCCCCTATAATGAGAGATATGCCTCATCTGATTTTGGAGACGACGGCCGATTTGCCGGAGAATGCCCACGTGCCGGACATCTTGGAGGCACTGACGCTGGAGTTGGCCAAGTTCAACACGGTCAAGAGCGCCTCGATCAAGGCATACCACACGCTCCGCTCCGTCTGGTTTATGGGCGAAGGGGCCCCTCCCGGATTCGCTCACCTGTCTGTCGAAGTCTTGAACGGCCGGCCCCTGGAGTGGCGCAAAAACGTGGCGGATAGTTTGCTGAACGTACTCCGCGAACACTTCGCGGAGTCGTTGGCGAATCAAGAGGTTTACGTGACGTTGGAGCTCCGAGAGATGGAGCGAGAGACGTACGTCCGTATTTAGTGCGCGGATTCTTCTAACGAGTTATTTCGGAGGTCCCGCACCCATTTTGTCGGCCGATTTTTTTATCTCCTGGGCACCCTTGGCGCCCTGTTGCAGATAGTTCATGGCCTGCTGTTTCTGCTCTGGCGTCATGTTGGAGGACTCGATGTTCTTTGTCGCGTTGTCCACGCGCACTTGAGTGTCCTGCTTCGGTAAGGGCGACGTATCACCCTCATCGGAGTGCGAGCAACCAACCGCGACCAAGGACGCGATCAAGATGCTCGCGAGAATTGTAAATGGGATCTTCATTCGGATCGTAAAAAATGGGAGGGTACTTATCGAGACGCACCCTCCCCAAGCGAAACTAGAACGTGACGCCCGTGATGTGGACGTTCCTTCCGTAGTTGAACTGGCCCGCTTTCATGCCTTTCGCATGACCATCGAAGAATCCGATGTTGGCGGCGCCACTATGCCGGAAGCGAGGGAACGCCTCGCAATCGGGCGGCCAATTCCAAGGCGCGCCTCCGTCACAGTCTCCCTTTTGACCCGTCACCGTGTTGTAGTTCGGGGCTTGGAAGATGATGTCGTTCGTCGTTGCCGCGGGATTGTTCCAGACGCCCGTCCAGTCGATCGCGCGGGTATCGAACGCAAACGTAGCGACCAATCCTTGGTCCGCCGAGCCTTTCTCGGTGACCATCGCCTTGCTCGCGGGGTCATCCACGATCGTGGCGACGCGGGGATTCGTGCAGACGCTCGGGTCGGCGCCCATCCAGTTCAGACAGGCGGGAAACATGTCGGAATGGACTCCATAAGTGTCGAGCTGGCCCTGGACCTTGCTGGTCGGACAGGCATAGACGGTTCCCGGTCCACCAGCGGCGCCGGCGTAAGAGAGGAGCTGCTCCTTCCCGTTCTTGATATAGGGGAGGATCACCTGTGACCATTCGTGCATCCCGCCGGCGGCGGTGGCCCACCCCGAAGAAGCGGAGTAGTCCCAATAGGCCGACCAAGGGAGGGTGTCGTCGGAGTCACCCAGATACAGCACCATTCCGGTGCCGATCTGCTTCATGTTGGAGAGGCATTGGGTCTTCTTGGCCGCCTCCTTGGCTTGGGCGAATACAGGGAAAAGAATGGCAGCGAGGATCGCGATAATGGCGATCACGACTAAGAGCTCAATAAGAGTGAATGCTTTCTTTGCGTTCATAGCTAGGACTCGTCGATGAGTGCGGCAGGACCGGTGGACTCGCGAATATCGAGGCCACAGTCGTATAGGGTCGAGGTTGCCGTTGAGGAAGGCGTTCCTTCTTGGGCGGCACGTATGAGAGAGAGAAGATGGCTGGTAGCTTCGAAAGCCATGCGCTCCACGGGTTGACTCACGGAGGTCAAGCGCGGTCGCGTGGTTTCGCAGAGGGGCGAAGAGTCAAATCCAACGATCGAGACGTGGCGCGGGACTTCAACGCCAAGTCGCTCGCATGAGCCCAGAACGAACCGGGCGAGTTCGTCGCTGAAGCAGACAAGCGCGGTATGGGGCCGGCTGGGTTCGGCATAGCGGGCGAGAATGCTGTGATCTCTCGCGAGCACGATCACCTCCGGTTCCGGCAAGCCCGCCCGGCGGGCAGCGGATCTCAAGGCCTCGGCGCGGGCTTGGCCCTCCACGCTGTGCTCGCTTACGGGGTCGATGACGTAGGCGATCCGCTCGTGGCCGAGGGAGACGAGATGCGAGACGACCCTGCGCATCGCCCCGTCGTTGTCCGCGCAGAAGGTGGGAACGCCGAGGACGGTTCCCGGAGGCGCGTGCATCATCACCACGGGAACCGATGCCTTTTGGAGAGAAATCGTGGAGTCTTCGGTCAGGTCGGGACGGCACCAGAGGACGCCATCGAACCGGCCATCCGAAACGATGTCTGGATTCCCATCCTGGATCAGCCGGGGGCAAAGCGAGAGCGTGTAGTTCTGCGGAAAGAGCGCCTCCATGACCCCGTTCATCACGTCGCCGCGGTAGGAGCTTAGGGCGACGAAGCGGCCGAAGTTTTGGAACACGACCGCGACTTGGCCGGTCCGCCCTTGGCGAAAGTTCTTCGCGGCGTGGTTCGTTTGATAGCGGAGCTCCCTTGCCGCGGCCCGGATGCGCTCCTCCTTCTCTGGAGTGACGGTCACTTTCCGGCCGCCGGCGCCGTTCAGGACGGCGCTGACCGCCATCGCGGACACGCCCGCCCTCTCCGCCACGTCTCGAATCGTCACTCGCATCGTCTTATATACGGGTATATAAACCCGTTCGTGGATTATCCGCCATGTTTTGCCGGTTTGATGCGGTGATTTCGCGAAATTCTCGAAATCGTTGTTTGATTCACGGGCAATTTCGGTGAAGGGCTTACCGGATTCCGATTTCACTGGCGGCAATTCCCGATTTCGGTTATATATGGGTAAATATAGAAGGCCGGGCGCTTCGAGAGGTACCGAACATGCTGCTGACATCCGTGTATATCGCGCCGCCCGTACCCTCCGTCACCCAGCGCACATGGACGGCCGATAACGGGAACGGAACGTTCAGCAACCCGCTGTTTTACGACGAGTTCTCCGATCCCGACATGATCCGGGTAGGGGACGACTACTATCTGACCGGCACGACGATGCACGCCTTTCCCGGCCTGCCGGTCCTTCACTCGAAGGATCTCGTCAACTGGGAACTCCTCGGCTACGCGCTTGACCGGCTGGACTACGGACCCGCGTACCGCCTCGAAGACGGCAAGAATATTTACGGCCAGGGGATTTGGGCGCCGTGCCTACGCTATCATGGCGGCCTCTTTTATATCTTCAGCAACGTGAACGGGCGTAGCACCCAGGTGTTCACCGCGAAGAATCCGCGTGGCCCCTGGACGCACCGAGAGATGAGGCGCGGCTTCCACGACCTGTCGGTTCTCTTCGACGACGACGGCAAGACCTACGTCGTCTGGGGGTATCGCGACCTTCACATCGCCCAACTGAACGACGCGCTCGACGACATCGTGCCGGGCACCGAGCACGCTCCCTTTGGCCCCGAGGCGCAGGTTGGCGAGGGCAGCCACTTCTACAAGATCGGCGGGAAGTACGTGATTACGTGCGCTTGGTATGCGGGGCGGATGCGGATGGGTTGCGCGAGGTCGGACTCGGTGTTCGGGCCGTACGAGGTCAATCCTTCCATTAGCGAGGGCGAATCCTTCGGGCTCCCTTCCGGCTACGGGTTGGCGGGCGATCGCAACGGAGTCTTCGAAGTCCGGCCTCCGAACCCGAATGGCGGCGCGGGGGCGATGCACCAGGGCGGGATCGTGCAGACCCAGAAAGGCGAGTGGTGGGGTTGGTCGATGATGGACGCGAACTCGGTAGGTCGCCTTACCTGCCTCTCGCCCGTCACTTGGCAGGATGGCTGGCCTTACTTCGGTCTGCCGGGCAACCTTGGACGGACGCCGCGCATCTGGACGAAACCGAACACCGGCTTCTCGTCCAAGCCCACCACCCCTTACCGCCGGAACGACAAGTTTGACGGCGCGAAGCTGGCCAACGTCTGGCAGTGGAATCATGCGCCGGTGGACGGTAAGTGGTCCTTGACGGGTCATTGCCTGCGATTGGAAACGCTGCCCGCGCCCGATCTTTGGCATGCGCGAAATACGCTCACTCAGCGCGCAGTTGGACCGGAGTCCATTCCCACCGTAGAGCTTGACGCGGGAGGTCTGAAGGAGGGAGACGTAGCGGGGCTCGCGCTCTTGAATCATCCCTACGCTTGGATCGGCGTCCGCCGCATGACGGCCGGGTTGGAGATCGCCGCGTTCGACGAGCGCACGGGCAAGCTGGTCTCGGTTCCGTTGACGAGCCCTCACATTTGGCTCCGGGCGACCTGCGACTTCCTCACTGAGAAAGCAACTTTGAGCTACAGCCAGGACGGCAAGACCTTCCATCCGCTCGGTGACGAGGTGACGATGGTCTTTCAACTAAAGACTTTCCAGGGCATCCGCTACAGCCTCTTCGCGTACGGCTCCGGCGGCGGGCATGCCGACTTCGCCGACTTCACCCTTGACGAACCTCATCCCTCCGCCCTGACGCGCCCGATTCCTTTTGGCGCGTCGGTCCAGTTTGCGAACATGGATGGGGGGACGGTCCTCGTGGCCAAGGACAGTGGTCTCACGGGTGTGCCGTCCTCCGATCCGATCGCGAGCTCGCCCGCCGGCCGTTTCACCGTTCTCGATCGGAAACAGGGGCGGGTCGCCCTTCGCGCCGCGGATGGCCGGCTTGTCACCGTGACCGGCCTTGGCGAGGACGGTAAGGTCTCTTTAGAGAAACCCCAGACGGGCGACTCCCAAACGTTCCAGTGGACCGAGATGCCGCGCGGCGACCTCCTTTTCCTTTCGTTAACGAGCCACCGGCACCTGCGCACGATGCCGGACGGTTCCCTGCGCGCCGACGCGGTCGGAGCCCAGGCCAACCGCAAGAACGGCGCTTCCTTTGCCTGGCGACTCGCGCCCTAAAGACCATGCTGATCCTTCCCCTTCTCGTCCTTCAAGCTCCCGCCCGCCTCACCCTCGACTTGGCAAAGTCGGGGATCGAGGTGAGTCCTACGCTTTACGGCCATATGACCGAGGAGATCAACTACTCCTATGACGGCGGACTCTATGCGGAACTGGTGCGCAACCGGGCGTTTCTGGATGACCCGAAGGCGCCCGCCCATTGGAGCGCGGTCGGCGCCGGGGCTTCGATTTCGCTGGAGCGCTCTGGACCGAGCGTGACGCGTCCCGTGGCCTTACGAGTGAACGGCGGTGTCGCGAACGATGGTTACTGGGGAATTCCCGTACGTCCTTCGACTTCGTATCGGCTTAACGCTTGGGTAAAGGCCGACGCGCCGGGTGCGATCGTTGCCAGTCTCGAATCGGCGGACGGCGCCACGGTTTACGCGCGGGCCGAAATGAAGGGCGCGGATCAAACGTGGCGCAATCTCTCCGCAACATTGAAGACGAACTCTCAAATCGTCCCGACGAAGGACGCGCGATTGGTCCTGCGGACGGGGGTCGAGCGGTCGGTTTGGTATTCCCAGATCTCCCTTTTCCCGCCCACCTTCAAGGGTCGCCCGAACGGCAATCGGCCAGACCTGTTCAACATGCTCGCGGACATGCGCCCGCGCTTTCTGCGCTTCCCCGGCGGCAACTACCTAGAAGGCAATAAGCCGGCGGAGCGTTTTGCGTGGAAGGAAACTATCGGCCCGGTCGAAGAGCGTCCGGGGCACCGGTCGCCATGGGGATACCGGTCGACCGACGGCATGGGGCTGATGGAATTTCTGCTGTGGTGCGAGGACGCGGGGGCAAAGCCGCTGCTTGCGGTCTATGCCGGATATGCGTTGGATGGCGAAGTGGTGAAAGCAGGTCCGGCCCTTCAGCCGTTCGTGGACGAAGCGCTGGAAGAGATCGAATACGTCACCGGCGGCACCGATACGAAGTGGGGCGCCCAGCGCGCCAAGGATGGCCACCCCCGGCCGTTTCCCCTCGAATGCGTCGAAGTCGGGAACGAGGACGGCTTCGACAAATCCGGAAGCTATGAGGGCCGCTTCGTGCAGTTTTACGATGCGATCAAGGCGAAGTATCCGCGCCTGAAGGTGATCTCCAGCACGGGCGGCAAGGACTGGCTTGGGCAGAAGTTTCCGATTGCGCAGCGCTCGCCCGACCTCTGGGACGAGCACTACTACTCGGAAGCTTGGGACATGATGGGGATGGCGGACAAGTACGACAGCTACAGCCGCTCCGGCCCCAAAGTGTTCGTCGGTGAGTGGGCGGCGCACGATACGATTCCGCCGTGGCAAGCCGGAGCTAAGGCGGGTCCGACGCCGAACATGAAATGCGCGATCGGCGATGCCGCGTTTATGACGGGTCTGGAGCGCAATTCGGACGTGGTTCGTATGGCCTGCTATGCTCCGCTGCTGGTAAACGTCAATCCCGGCGGCCGCCAATGGTCTTTGAATCTGATCGGGTACGACAACCTGAGCACGTTCGGGTCGCCGTCCTATTACGCGCAGAAGATGTTCGCGGAGAACCTGGGCAACCGCACGGTTCCCTTCACGCTCGCGGGCGTGCCTACCCAGACCCAAGGTGAAAAGAAGCTCCCCGCCCTGTTCGCCTCCGTGACTCGCGACACGAAGTCCGGCAAGCTTTTCCTCAAACTCGTCAATCCGCTTCCCGACCCGCAGACCGTGGAATTCGACCTACAAGGAGGAACGATTTCTCCGGATGGCAAGAAGACGGAACTCCATGGCGATCCAAAGACAATGAACACCATCACCGAACCCCTGCGAATCGCCCCCGTGGTCACCGAAGTCCACGGCCTTGGATCTGCGTTTAAGCAAACCCTCGCGCCGTATTCGGTAACTGTTCTCACCCTAAGGAGCGGAAATTGAGCCTACTCTTTGCCTATCTCCTTGCGATGCATTCTGGAGGCACTATGAATCCGGCGGCTGGCCTGCGCGATCTCGCGAGACATCGACATCTCAATCTCGGCTCGGCGATGCCCGTGCGTTGCTTACGCGATAACGTGGACGGCGGCCGCTACGAGTCGACCGCGGCGGCGGAATTCAACATGGTCGAGCTCGAAAACGAGTTCAAGCCACCGGCGGTCTGGACGGGTCCGCGCAAATACAACTTTTCCGAGACGGACTTTGTGGCCGGCGAGCCGGGCAAGCCGGGCTGGGCGGAGCGGCACAACCTGAAACTCCGAGGTCACGTGCTGGTTTACGCCCAAGACCAGGGCTACACGCTGCCTCAGTGGCTCCGAGATACCGGGGCCAGCTTGCCCAAAGAAGAGGCCTCCCAACTGCTGCACGACTACATTCTTGCCGTGGCAGGTCGCTACAAAGGAAAGGTCGCGATGTGGGATGTGGCGAACGAGGCGATCGATGACCGGCCGAACAGCAATCCCTTCAACCTTCGGGACAGCTTTTGGTTTCGCAAACTCGGCCCTGAGTTCTTAGTCCTCGCCTTCAAATGGGCCCACGAGGCAGACCCGAAGGCCGAGCTCTACTACAACGAGTACGGCATCGAGGGCGGCGGCGCGAAGGCCCAGCACATATTGGACCTGGCGAAGTGGCTCAAGGAGCAAGGGGCTCCGATTACCGGCCTGGGGCTCCAGTACCACCTCGATTGCCACACCAAAGTCGCGCCCGGAGACGGCCACTACGGGCTGGTCGAGAGCATTCAAAAGCTAGGCCTTGCCTACATGGTTACGGAGTTGGATGTCGCGGTCCCCGTAAAGCAATTGCCCGCCGGCGACCCGAACCGAGGCCTCGTGCCGGAGGATCCGGTCGACCTTGCGCACCAAGCCGAGGTGTATGCGGCGGTGTTCCGCATGGCGTTGTCGTCTCGGAACTGCCACGGCGTCAACATCTGGGGCCTGACCGACAAATACTCCTGGATCCCGGGTTTTAGCCGCGGCAAGAACGGCTTGGCAACGCTCTTTGACAAGGATTACGCGCCTAAGCCGGCTTATGCCGCGGTCGAAGCGGAATTGAAAAAATAGGCGACAAGGCGGGGGCCTCAGATGCCAGATGATTGGAGATGTGACGAATAGCCTTAAATTGTCAAAACAAAGCGCTGAAGGCGCGGTAAATCGTGAGCCAGGGTCGAAGGCCCTGGACGTGACCGCCCGTTCGCTTGCGCGCTGAAGGCGAGCGATATTTTTGAACCCACTACTCCTGGACGGGCAGGTGGACACCTCCAATTTATGCCGGGCCTTCAGCCCTCCGAGCCTGTACCGCCCCTGGATCCAGGGCCTTCGCGTTCGCTTCGACCCTGGCTAACGATGGCCCGCGCCTTCAGCGCTTACTTGGCGACCGAATAGACAATTTCACGGAAATTGGAAGGCGCCAACTACCATCAGCTGGTGACCTGCTTGATGTCGGCGAACCGGACCAAGAGTCGCAAACGTTACTTCGGGGACCGCGAGCGGCACGTGCATCCGGTCGCGGGCTACATCGGTTGTCGGGTTGCCCAAACCTAGTGCGGCTTGCGCTGGGTCATGCTGAACCAGTTGCCGAAGGGGTCTTTCATGACGGCTTCGATGCCGTAGAACTCGTCTTTGGGCGGGCCTTTGAACTCGACGCCTTTGGCGGATAGCTCGGCGTAATCCTTGTGGATGTCGTTGGACTCCAGGACGCCACAGCCGAAGGCGCCTTTGGCGACCAACTCGCGGATCTGAGCGGCGATCTCCGGCGTGGTCGTCATTTCGGGGATGCCGAGGACGATTTCTAGGTCGGGTTGGGTCTTGGGGCCGACGGTGAGCCAGCGTTGGCCCTCGCCGAAACTGGCGTCCGTGCGGACCTCGAAGCCGAGGGTGTCGACGTAAAACTGCTTGGCGACTTCGTGGTCGAGCACGAAGATACAGACGTGATTGAGACCGGTGATCATGACGGGATCAGGCTATCACGGGAGGCTTCGGCCACGGTTCTTCGATCTTGCGGTTTCGGATAAAGCACGTCGGGACGAAGCGGTAAGTGCGGATTCCGCCGAGTGCCCAGTAGCGCCGCGACTCGTTTCGGAATTGCCCGGGCGGCATCCCAAACTCGCGGCCGAACCGGGTGACGAAGCTGCCAGGGCTCTCAAAGCCGACGGCTTGGCAGACGTCCGAGACGGGGAGGTCGGAGAGAAGGAGTAGGCGGCGCGCCTCCTCCATCCGCCGCTCCGTCTTGAATTCTTGAGGCGTCTGCCCGAAGGCGCGGGCGAACTGGCGATGGAAATGGAATGGCGACAGAAACGCCATGTCCGCCGCCTCGGCCAGGGAGAGCGGTTCCTCGGCCAGGCGTTCGCGTACGCGGTCTAGTCGGACCAGCAGTTCGGCGTCCATTGCGAGCTTATTGTACGCAAGCTTCCGGCCCGAAGGCGGCCAAAGTGAAGTCGATAAAGCTCCGGAGCTTCGGGGTGATGCGGCGCTGGGGGACGTACAACAGCGACATTTCGCGCGCAGGCGCCGCGTATTCGGGAAGCAGGCGCACGAGGCGGCCACCAGCGAACGACTCACTGAGCAGGACCTCGGGTTGGAGGACGATGCCGAGGCCAGCCAAGGCGGCTTGCAGCAAGGCCGGACCGTTGTTCACGCGGAAGTTACCGGCGATGGGGGCGAGTTCCTCGCCGTCGGGGCCGACAAGACGCCAGGCATCCTGTCGAGCCCAGTAGCTGAAGCCGAGGCAGTTGTGGTTCAGGAGATCCGCGGGACGCGACGGAGTTCCGCGGGCCGCCAGGTACGCGGGGGCCGCTCCCATCGCGATCACGTAGGAGCGAAGGGGGCGGACGACGTAGCGGGAATCCTCCTCCGGGCCGATCGTAAAGGCGGCATCGTATCCCTCGTCGATGAGGTCGGCAGGGCGGTCGCTGAGGGTGAGATCCACCTTCAGGTCCGGGTGGCGGGCGAGGTATTCGGCGAGGCGGGGCGTAAGGCCAAAGGAGCCGAAGGTGACGGGGGCGAAGATCCGCAGGGTGCCGGAGACGGTGGATTGGAGGACGCTCACGCTCTCATCGGCGGCGCGAAGACGTTCCAGGAGTTCCCGGCACTCGGCGTAGTAAATGCGACCGGCATCGGTCAGGCTCTGCCGACGGGTGGTGCGGACGAAGAGCTTCGCGCCCAGCCGGGTCTCAATCGCTCGCAAGTGTTTGGCGACCATCGTCGGGGACATGTCCCGGTCCTCTGCGGCAGCCGTTAGTCCACCCAGTTCGACGACGCGGACGAAGACTTCGAGTCCGGTGAAGCGGTCCATCTTATTCCACACCCATTGTGCGCAATCTTCACCCTTCTTGGCGCTTTATCTTTCATGGAAAGCGAAGTCAAGCTTTAAAGCATGATTCATGTTCTCGCGCTCACGCTTTCCCTTGCGGCCAAGTCCGACGTAAAGCTTTACGTGCTTGACGGCGGTCGCGCGATCCTCAAGCAGACGGCGCTTTTAAACGACATCGCCGAGCCAACACCCTCCCCCGTCGAGCTTTCCGATCCCTGCTTCCTCATCAAGCATGGGTCGCAGTGGATGCTGTGGGATACCGGTCTCCCCGACTCGTTGATCGGCCATCCGCAGCGAGGTCCGATGATCGACCTTGAGAAGACCGCTTCGATGGCCGGACAACTGAAGCGGCTTGGGCTGCAGCCGTCGCAGATCGGGTACGTCGCGTTCTCCCACCTCCATTACGATCACGCGGGAACGGCCAACTTATTCCCGAAGGCGACCTGGATTCTTTCACGGCACGAATTGAGTCACGCATTGGAGTCGCCAAGCCCCATTTCCGTGGTCCCCGGTCTATTCAGCGCCTATAAGAAGGCGAAGAAGCAGTTCATCGATGGCGACTACGACGTGTTCGGGGACGGGACGGTGCAGATGCTGTCGACGCCCGGTCATACGCCCGGACATATGTGCCTGCTTCTGCGTCTGGCGCACTCGGGGAACGTGATCCTGTCAGGAGACCTATTTCACCAGCGAATCGGCGCGGAGCGGGGTTGGGTCGCCACCGTAAACGACGATCGGGCGCAGACCCTGGCCTCAATCGCGCGAATCAAGACGATGATGAAGAATCTGCCCGCGAAGTTGATCATCCAGCACGATCCGGAGGATTACCGGGCGTTGCCGAAGTTGCCGGGGTTCCTGGACTAGGATTCTCTTTCCGGTTCCTCGACCTTCGGCCGAGTGAGGAAGAAATTCTCGGCCAACGGAGCGAGGGCGGCGATGCCGGACCTCGGTTCGCTCTCGACCGGCTTGGCCATCGAACTAGCAAAACTTGGGATAGCTTGGATTGCGGTCATGACCTCGATCGGCACCGCAAGGACGACGGTGTTTGAGGCCGAGCCACCGAGAGAATCCAAACTCTGCAAAGTTCGCAGTTGCAAGGCGCCGGGAGCCGCGGCCATGGTGACGGCAGCCGCCGCCAAATTCTCTGCGGCAAGGCGGTCACCTTCCGACTTCGTGATATTCGCCCGCTTTTCCCGCTCGGCGGAAGCTTGGCGAGCCATCACGCGCTTCAGGTCTTCGGGAAGGACGATGTCTTGAATTCGGATGCCGGCGACTTCGAGGCCCCATCCGACGATTTCGGACTCAACCATAAGCTCGATTCGGCGGCCGAGGGCTTCGCGGTCGGCGAGGATCTCGTCCAGCGTCACCGAGCCGACGACGTCACGGAGGGCGGTCTGCGAGTATTGGCGGATCGCGTGCTGGTAGTTCTGAACCTGCATCACGGCGTCTTCAGGTTCGCTGACCCGCATAAAGATGACGCCGTCGAGGGAGACGGGAACGTTATCCTTGGTGATCGCCTCCTGCCGGGGGATCTCCAGGGTGAGGATACGCGTGTCCACGCGGCGTACGGAGTCGAACAGGGGCAAGATCATGAACGCCCCCGGTCCCTTTACCGCGCGGAACCGGCCCAGCCGAAATACGAGCGCCTTCTCCCATTGCGCGGCGATCCTAATCGAGGAGGCCACCGCAAAGGCGCCAATCAGGAATCCAAAGTAGGCGCCAAAATTGTCGCCGGTCGGGTGAAGACCGAAATAGCCGAGCACCGCCAGAATCACGAAGATGAGAATCGGGAGCGGATTGGTCATGGCCTAACTGGACCTACGGTTTGGCGGCAAAAGAGTTGCGAACGTCGGACTCGAAGGCGGCGGCTTTGTCGGCGTCATATCCCAGCCAAAGGTGCGCGATCTTGCCACTTCCATCTACCATCACGAAGAATGGCGTCGCCGGCGTGCCTATTTTGCGAAGGTTCTGTCCGGTCGGGTCGAAGGCTTCGGCCAACTTGAGGCCATGGTTGCCATCCGAAAGGACGACCACAGGTACGGAGCCGCGCAAACGCTCCAGGGAAGCTCGGCTGCGAATGCTCGGCTCACTATCCTCACCGAGAATGGCGATAAGGCCCCCACGTCGACCCAACTTTGCGGAAAGGTTTAGCGCCCCGCCCTGGTTTGCCCGCCAACCACTCATGGGGAACGTCGAACCGGTGTGAAGCGGTATGGGAAGCTCCGGCAACGTGTACGGGACGAAACCGAGGGGGATGTCCAGGCGGAATTTCGCATCGGTCAGATTCTTCGCGGGCTCCAGGGAGAGGATGTGCCAATCGAAGGTCTGCCGACCTTGCGGCCCGGTACTGACGGATCCAAAGTGCCGCACGCGCCCCGTGTCGTCGATTGCGAGGTCGACATCGGCACTACCGCCCATCTGAGTATTGAAATGGGTGTGCAAGAGGTCGCAGGGAACCCCGGCCATGGGCGCCCGTCCCGCCGAGGTGAATTTCGCTCCCTTCGGGACGATGTTCCGGAGGTCGGGCGAATAAAGCCAGGTGGGAACCAGTCCGAGGATGCCCACGATGCGCGAAGTGGGAAGAAAAACGCGGGGAGAACCTGGCCATTCGTCGTACGATTTATCCCCGTAGTTAACTTCGATCGTCTTGCTCGGAGTGGAGGAGAGCGAGTAGTTCAGCCCCGAGTCGTCCTTGCAGTGCATGAAGAGCTGGGCTTGGCGGTCCATAAGGAGGCTCGCCCGGATCGAACCACGCCCTTGTGACCCCGTGAACTCCACGGCCAGCGAGGGGGTCGCCTTTCGAAACGCAACGTAGCGGTCCAGCACTTGGTCGGGATTTGATAGGTGGGGGAGAAGAAAAAGAAGTGCGACCATCATGTTCATCCGTTGCGTTCCCCCATTGTGACGACGTTTGCAGGATTTGGATCAGTACGGATTAGGCCGGATGGTCGAAGGCGTCAATCTCGGCGAGAATGGCGTGAATGACGCTATCCGAAGGGCCTTCGGCGTCGATACGACGCCACCGTTTCGGCTCGGCCCTTGCCAGATCCAGGAAGCCTTTTCTAACCGCCTGGTGAAAGGCGAGCGGTTGGGAGTCGAGCCGGTCTTTAGATTTTAGGCGGGCGAGGCCGATTTCAGGGTCTAGGTCCAGAAGGAACGTCAGATTGGGCACGAGTCCCCCGGTCGCGAAACGGTTGGCTTGGTGGATGAACGCATGGTCGAGCCCCCTTACTGCGGCTTGGTAGACGAAGGTGGAGTCGGCGAACCGATCACAGAGCACGGTCTTCCCTTCGGCGAGCGCGGGGCGGATGACGCGCCGAACGTGATTTGCGCGGTCGGCGAGAAATAGGAAGAGCTCCGCCTCAGCCGGCATCTCCTCGCCGTGGAGGATAAGTTCCCGGACTTTTTGTCCGAAGTCCGTGGCTCCGGGTTCGCGGGTGGTCAGCACGTCGCGGCCCTGCTTGGTCAGGCTTTCCGCCACCACGCGCAGCGCCGTACTCTTCCCCGCTCCTTCCGGCCCTTCGAACGTAATGAACATATCCGTGCGCGAACCTTACCCCGGAGTTTGGTTTTCGGCGGCGATCACGCGTCGTTCCGGTTGAAGACAAAATCGGGTGGAAGGGGTCGTCGAAGTTGCCGTAACTTCTCGATCGCCTCCTCACGGGCCTGGCGAGAGCTAATTTCGAGTTGGCGGTGCGCAGTAGTGGCCAGCTCAACTTCATCGCCTTCCTTTAGATTAAAGGTCTCGACGACGCTCGCCGGAAGACGGACGGCAAGACTGTTTCCCCACTTCGCGACTTTCATGCTTATGGATGATACGCACTGTGCGTACCGCATGGTTGGAAGCATTGGAGGATCAAAACTACTTCGATGTAGCCAGTGATCGGATGTATGTGCCGCTCGCGGTCCGCAGAGTTGCGTTCGTCGTCGACCTAGTGCACGGAGCGGCGAGGGTGAGACCAGGCCGGTTAGCGTTCATCCGGGGACCGCGAGCTCCCATTCGGTCGGTCGCGGGCTACGTTGGTTTTCGGTGAAACCGAATTGCCTGGCATTTAACTGCGCAGCCACGGCCTTAGCGCAGATGGGAAACGATGTCGTAGTTAGATCCGAGGCTGCCAGACGCCCTGTCGCGGCCACCGTCGTCGCTTCGGTCCGGTCCGATACTGTAGAGAATATAGCCGCCCTTTTCCTTACGATAGACAAGAGGATTGCCGCTAAACGGATCGATTCGGTGGGCGCCGTACTTTGGCAGTTCCGCCGGAAACGATCCCCTCTGCGCACGATCGATAAGAAGGTTCAATTTCGTATCCACTAAATGCCGACGGGCAATCAAGTCGGCAACCATCTGGTGAACCGAGTCGAGCGTCTGAAAGAACCATTGCACTAGATAGTTTGAGGGCGAATGGTCTTTGGCCACTTCCTCTTCGATTCGTTTAACTGCCGCCTCATCGACATCCCAGTTCTCCGGATTGTCCGAGCATGCCTCGTAGAGTCGCCGGTAAGCGTAGGCGAGTTTGTCCTCGTAGGCCGTGCGGACGGCGGAAAAATTGAATAGCCATTTGACGGTTGCCGATGGCTCCGGCAATTCCGGATCGGCCATTACATCCGCGTCACGATCCAGTTCACTGAGGAGGCCGAGAAGGTCTTTCTTGGTGTGAGGGATCGTCCGCGCCATCAAGTACTCGCCGATCAGGGCGTGCCGGTAACTTGGAAAGGGTCCAAACGCTTCGAGCGTCGACTTTGCCGATCGGAGGAATGCGACATCGCCACTATGATCATCGACGATCCGGTCAAACGTCGCGGCTGCCTCGGCCTCGTACGCCACTTGACCAAGTATCGCCAAGAAGGTTGGCTCTTCGCCAATCTTACGAGCCATCGCTTGGACGGCAGCGACATCTTTTAGCGCGCCCACAGGATCGCCATTCCTACTTCGCGCCCTTGCGGCTCCACAGAGCGCATTGGCGAGAGTCTTCGCATCGCCAATTTCGGGGCAAGGAAGATTTGTGCCGTGCGCCCAGTCGCGTTCAAAATTGCAACGGGGCTTTGCGGCCGCAATTCGCGCTTGGGCGAGAATGGAATCAAGTGCCTGCAAGGCGGCCTTTGAAGGTTCGGGGCTTGGGCCCCTTAGCTGCTTCGTCGCCTCTTGCATCGAAGCCGAATCCTTTATCGTAGCGAAGATCGCTTTGTATTCCGATGCCGCATTTTCGGCGTCGGGCACCTTGAGTCTTTCCGTAAATTCCTGAACGGTGACGGGCAATCCGTCTTTCTTCGCGGCCGCGTTTTCCGCGCTTAAATTCGCGGCGACCGCCCCGTAGTCGCGATAGATGAGGCCCCCCAAGACGAGAGCCGCTACACAAGGGACGCCGCAAATCAGTCCTATCGCCACCTTCTTCTTGGCCGTCATCGCAAGTCTATTCTACGTCGGCGAAACATACCCAGGAGTTCAGACCCGTCTCCGGAACGTCCTCCCACGTCCTGGCACGGAGCCAGGGGCGGACTACGCCCACCGGCGGCCGGAGGGGACCAACTAACCTCGAAGATTCTCGCGGAGCTCTTCCTCTGCCTGCTGGATGGAGCGGAGTTCGCTCAACGTCTGCTCAAGGGAGCGGCCCGGCGCCGTGGCGGCGACTGCTTCGGGGTCGACTCGAGCTTCGCGGGCCATGCGTTCCGTTTCGTCGGCAAGGGACCGTAACTTGTCGGCTATCACGCGCACCGGCACGAAGGCCGGGGGCGGGAAATTGACGTTGCGCTTGCTTTTTCCGACGAAGGTCTCAAGCGCTTCCTCGACGTAGTCGATGGTTTCGCGATTCTGGACGTGGTCGGGGACCCAGGCTTGGAACTCGATCAGGACATCGTCCATCGAGTCGTCCAATGCTTGGAGAGCTTGGGCGCGGACGTTGCGATAGTGCTCGGGCACGAGGCCGGCCGTCCAGAAGGGCGCTTCCAGGGCGGCTTTTGCCCGCAGCCAGTTGCGCGCGCACTCTTCGAGCAGCACCAGGGTGCCCGAATCGAGGTCGCGGTGGATGCGGCGTTTCGTGAGCATTTGGCTCATGCGCTGAGCGACCAGCGTAGCCTCGATCTGCCGGGGCGCTATCGAGGCTTTACCGCGGCGCCGGCTTTGGTACGACGCGTACGCCGTGATCCCCGCCATCGCGTAGAGGGCCAAGCACATGAGCGGCCAACCCCCGGCCGCCAAAATCGAGGTCGCCATAATGACGACGACCGCCGTCACGACACCCAGATTGTTGGCCTCAACGCGAGTACTCACCGGTCGGCGACCCAGCGTGTGGAGCGCCTGAACCAGGTGCGGATAGCGTTTTGTCGGGTCGTCGAACAGCATGCCCGTACTTAATACGTTTCTTTGGCGAATAGGTGGCGGCCGGTTAGGTCGCCGATGCTCATTGGCAAGCCATTGAGACTTTTCCCATCGGCGCTGAGATCCAGGATAAGCGGCCGGGAGTAGGCCGCGCGGATATCGTCGGGCAAAATGAACTTGCGGTTGGGGTCGCGGAGAGCGGCTCCGCCTTGGTCGTCGATGACCACGTGCTGGACGTGCAGGTCCATTCGCCTTGCCTTTCGCGTCCAATCGCCGTCCACGTCGATCGTCTCCTGCTCGCCTTCAAGGTGGATCTTGAACTTCCGGTTCGTGGCGTAAATCTGGACAAACCCCTTCAAGGAGGATCGCTTTTGATCAATGGCCGTGTTCGGTCCGCGCCGAACCTCGCCCACCACGAAACCCCCGGGCCACTTGCCAAGGTAAGGCAGCATGTCCTTATTGGAGCAGCTCGACCGGGCGGTGAAGAAGAGGCCGAGGAAGAGGAGGATTGCGAAAACGAGGGCTTTGCGCACGAATTAGGTTCCCTTGGTATTGCCGAACAGGTCGATATGCAGGCGGGTGGTGAGGCGCCAATTGCGCGCCATCACCACGGAGACGAGGTCGTGGGCGCGCCGGTGGAGGGTCGCGGAATCGGTGCCCTCGGGCATCAGTAGTACGCGGCTGGGCTCCACCCCGTTGAGTTGGGCGAGCAACGCTTCGATTTCTTGGACGTCTTGGGCGATGTTCTCGCCCACCACGAATTTGAGCTGGTATGGGTAGCTGTCGATGAGCCGTTGCAAGACGGGGAGATTCAACCTCGTCTGGTCGTGCCGTTGCCGCCAATCGCCGTCGGGGGTGGAGTTAGCGAGCTTCGGGCTAATGCTCATGAGGTCGCAGGGCAGGTCCCGGTAGATCGTGCCGGCGGTCTCGACCGTGATCGTCATGCCATTTTCGCGGCATATGCTTGCGAGTTGGGTCGTCCCGTCGAAGAGCATCGGCTCGCCGCCCGTGATGACGATGTGTTTTATGCCGTAACGGGTCACCTGGGTCGCGATGTCGGCGATGGTCATCACCGGACCTTCCGGATTCCAACTCGCGTAAGGCGTATCGCACCAGCGGCAGCGAAGGTTACAGCCGCTCGTGCGGACGAAGACGCTCGGGACGCCCAACCAAATCCCTTCCCCCTGAACGGAGGCAAAGATTTCGGAGATGCGAAGTCGGGTTTCCGGTGCGGCGACCAACGAAGGTCAGTTTACTTGGCGCGATCCAATGAGGGCCTTTCTCATAAGGCGCCGCCTTTGAGAAGGGCCCATGTTGTTTTTAGTCTCTCAGACGGTTGCTATGTGGTTAGGCGCTGCGCGCCTAACCACATAGAGAATAGGTTGCAATTTTTGGGCGCCAGGGGCGCCCAAAAATTGCGCGGGGAATGCCGTGGCTTACCGCGCCTTTGGAGCGGGAGCGCTTGGCGAAGCGATCTTCTTTTCGACCCGTTTGAGGTTTGCCTTGGCGGCGAGGTCGTTCGGAGACGCGGCGATATAGACCTGCCAGACACGCTTCGAATCTTGGAACTTGCCGAGGCGCTCGTAGGCGCGGGCGAGGATTCGGTAAAGGTTCGGGTGAGGCGTGGGCTTGTGGTGAACGTACGGCTCTAGGATCGCGGGGATCGGGGCGTACTCGCGTTTACGGGCGTAGTAGTCGCCGAGGGGGAGCGCTCGGTCAGGGTCCTTGGGGTTTTGGTCGCGATAGCGAGAGTAGATCTGTACGGCCGCGTCCCAATCCTCGACGTTCTCGAGCATCCAGCCGAGGTTCGTCCAGGTGTCGTAGTTGCTCGGCCGAGACTCGCTGCTGATCCGCAGAAGCTGGATCGTGACGGGGAAATCACCCTCGTCGAACCAGACGTCCTGCTGCTGGTCCATACGCGCGTCCACATACGACCAGATCTGAGCTAGGCGGCCCGTGCCCGTTTGCCCCGCATGTGCTGCCGTGGCGATCGGTCCGAGGACGGCGATCGCGATTCCCAATCGCCAAAGTTTCATTCGCTCTCCAAAACATCCCCAACGAGCTTCTGCGCCAGTTGCGGGTTCGCGCGACCGCCGGATTCCTTCATGACCTGTCCCACGAGGAATCCCTTCACGCCGACGTTACCTGACCGGTACTTCGCCACCATATCTGGCCTAGACGCCAAAACAGCTTGAACGATCGGTAGAAGCTCTGCCTCGTCGGTGATCTGGGTCGCACCCTGCTCTTTAATGACTGCGGATGGCATTTTTCCGTTCTGGAAAATCTCCCGAAATACGTCCTTTGCCATCTTTCCCGAGATCGCGCCGGAGGCGACGAGCTTCGTGAGGTCGACGAGATGGGCGGGCGTAATCTTGCTTTCGCGGGCGGTGATGCCGTCGCTGTTTAGAAACATGGAGAACTCGCCGTTCATCCAGTTGCAGACCGCCTTGGGGTCGCCACCGAGGGCGACGGCTTCCTCGAAGTACTCCGACCACGCCGAGTCCGAGATCAGGATGTTGGCGTCGTAGGGGCTGAGGCCGAGGTTCTCCTGGTATCTCAGGGTCTTAGCGAGGGGCAACTCCGGCAGGCCGGCGCGGAGGCCTTCGATGTACGCCTCCTCGAAGACCATTGGCATGAGGTCCGGATCCGGGAAGTACCGGTAATCGTTCTCCTCTTCCTTGACGCGCATGAGAAAGCTGCTTTCGCGCTGCTCGTTCCACCCGCGCGTTTCCTGCAGGACCTTGCCGCCCTGCTCGAGGACGGCGATCTGGCGGCGGACTTCGAACTGGACGCCGAACTGGACGCTGCGGAAGGAGTTCAGGTTTTTGAGTTCCGTTTTGGTACCGAGAGCTTGGGTGCTGTCGAGGCGGACGGAGATATTCGGCTCGCACCGGAGGGAGCCTTCTTCCATCTTGCCGTCGCAGACCCCGAGGTAGAGGAGGATCTGCCGCAGTTGGGTCAGGTACTCCTTTGCCTCGTCGGGGGTCTGGATATCGGGCTGGCCGGTCTCCGGATTGAAGCCAGTGACGATCTCCATCAGGGGCGTGCCCGCGCGGTTGTAGTCGATGCCGCTGGCGCCGGCTTTCCCGCCGAAGCTGGGGAGATGCATTAGCTTGCCGGTGTCCTCTTCGAGGTGGACTCTTCTTATGTGAATCCTTTTCGTGCCCCCGCCGGGCTTGGGGATTTCGAGGTAGCCGTGGTAACCGAGGGGGTTGGTCTCCCCGTACTGGGTGACCTGGTAGCCCTTCGGAAGGTCCGGATAGAAATAGTTCTTCCGGTGAAAGACGCTATGCATGGCGACCTTGCAGTTCAGCGCGAGGGCGGTCCTTATGACCATCTCGATGGCCGCTTGATTGGGGACGGGCAGAGTGCCGGGGAGTCCGAGGCAGATGGGGCACACGCGGCTATTCGGCTCGCCGCCGAATGCAACCTCGCACCGGCAAAACATCTTGGAGTTGGTCGCCAGCTCCGCGTGAACCTCCATGCCGACGCTAGGTATGTAGTTCGCCATGGGAGCGGTTGAGTTTACCAGCGCGGATGATTGGTTGCCTCACGGCCTCAACGCCGCTGGCCGATTCCGAGACGTGCACTTTTCGACCGTCGATCAGGGTAGTCCACACGCTGCTGGTTTCGACCAATGACGTGGGGCAGCGTTTTGGAGACAGAGCAAGCTCCAGTGGGTTATTTAAAAGCTAGCGACTGTCGCACGCGGACCATCTTTCAAATTCGCGACTCGTTTCGCCGTTCTCTCGAAGTCGTCTCGCTCCGTCCCGATAGGTAGGTTCTTTACCATTAGTGCGGCGACTCGTCGAATGTCCGAATAGCGTTCTCGAAATTCGTAAAGCCTGATGACATTATGAGCCGCAAAGGAGTTTTTAGGATCAAGCTTTAGTGCAAGTTCAAGATAAGGAACGCCACTCAGGTCCCCGCGAACCCCCATCGCGATACTACTTAGGACCATAACCTGCCGCGCATTCATCTCGTGATGTGTAGGAGGAAGTGTCCACGTGATGTTCTGCAACTCAGAAAACTTGCGGATCCAATCTTCGCAATACCGTGCCTGCCCGGGAAACGTAAGCCCCTTTGCGGAAGTGGCGATTGACAGTTGAAGCACGTCTACTTCCTCACTGAGGCCGCCATCGTCGACTCGAACAGCACCCAAATTCAGGGCGTCGTCGTAGTGTCCCGACAATAGATCCTCCTCAACGTAAACGCCGCCAAGCCACCAATATTCTGGGTGAAGCTTTCTCGCCGCCCTCGAAACCACATGAGCCTCCTCGTAGTTTCCTTGGAGGATCAAAGCGTTAATCCGCCTGCTTGCCCGATTCATCATATCCATCGCGACACGGGAGCCTGGCGTGGCCTCAGAATGCATCCCCTCCGAAGTAGCGACAAATTTCGGCCTGTCCATCTCTGGCGCCTTGTAGTTGTATGCCTCAGTCCTTTCTGCGATTACTTCGGAGGTAAGAGCCCTCTGTCCGCGCTTGCTTTTCAAAAACAGCTTTACCCAGGGCACATCGACAGTTGGGTCGTACTGCTTCTGAAAAAGGGCGGCGCCTAGTAAGAGCGAAATCATAACTTTCTCTTTTGAGACTGACGTGGCAAATAGGGAGATGGTTTGCTCAGAACCAAGAAACTCGATTTCCATGTACGTGGCGACGCGCAAAAAAGCGCCCCTCCCGAAGACGGAGAGGGGCGCGAAGTGATTCCGGCGCTAAGAGCTACTAACCGGTAGCTCCGGGAGTTGCGCCGCCTCCCGTGCCATTATTGGGGGGCCCACCGGGAGGCATGCCCGCAGGCCCTGAGGCGGGTGCCGCCCCGCCAGGAGCTCCTGCCTGGCCCGGTCCCTTGTACTGGGGGGGAGGGCCAGACTTCTTAAAGTCATCCTTGCTATATCCCTTTTCCTCGCCTCCGCTGCTTCCGCAGCCAGCGAGACCCAAGATAAGAACCGGAACAAGGACTAGGAGTTGTTTTTTCATGTTTAGTACTGTCGGAGAGCGTCAAAGTACTTCAGGAAGCCGGAGTTGTAACAGCCGCCCGAATTACCGGCCTTCACACCCGCCGCGACGTCAACCGTCTGGAAGGCATTCATTGTTTTAGCATGTCCATCGGTGAAGGCTAGGGGTGAGCCGTTTTGATAGTTGCCCGAGACTTCACCGAACCATGTGCCCGTCGTATCCGGAGCCGACCACATGCCGTTCTTTTGTGCGGGGAGACCGTTACCGGCATCCACGCCGTCAGCTTGCATGAAGACCGAAGCCCAAGGATCGAAGGCGCCACGAATGCCTTCCGGATACATCCAAGACTGGGGCGTCATGGTGAACCGGGTGAAGAACATGATCGTCTCCGAAGGCTTTACGACTTCGGTGCCGGATCGCGAATTCTGCTCGAACCAGCTACGGTTCGCGTTGATGACGCCGCGGAATTTCCAAGCGAAGGCGTTGTCGCAGGTACCGCCAACGATGCCGTTCGCGGCATAGCTGTACAGCGGGCCCGACCAGGTCGCGCCGACATGTTGGTCGCTGGGGTCCTTCAGCATTGCGTAATTCTTCATGTATGGAAGGGTGTCCATGATCCAGGTGTGCTGCCAACCCCAACCATTGTCGGCGTTGGCGTCGCCCTGGTTGCAGAAGTAGTCGTCAGAGTCGCCCGCGTACATGATCGACGCTAGGGCGGTCTGCTTGATGTTGCTCAGCGACTGGGTCTTCTTCGCGGCGGCCTTCGCCTGGGCGAAAACCGGGAAGAGGATAGCGGCGAGGATCGCGATGATCGCGATAACGACGAGAAGCTCAATAAGCGTAAAAGCTTTTACTGATTTCATGATCTACTGCTCCGTAGCTAGAAAAAGGTCCCTTCGGTGGGGCCGGATAAGGAAGGGGTTTCGACGTCAGGGGCAGTCAATGCGCTGCCTGATGAACGGGAAACCGTCGGTGAATGAATGGCGGCAAAACGGGATCGGTCGCGTGAACTGGGGTCCATGCGGCTGAGGATCGTCATTGAACTCGGCTCGAATAAATCGTCCTGCCAGCGGTCGCTCGGCGCACCACAGGAACCCCTGACGATGAGTCGAACCGGGGAGATCGTTCGGCTGTAAGCCGCGCTGGGATTGGCGATCCGCAACTGCATCCTCTCCACGAGGCGGCGGGCGACTTCGTCCCAATTCATGGCGACGGTGGACAGACCGAATTGGCCGAAAGAAATAGGAACGTCGTTTCCGAACGAGATGAGGGCGACATCCTCCGGAATCCTCAGACCCGCGGCGGCGATCGTCTCGACGACGGGGGCGACGGACATGTCGTGGAGTACGAACACCGCGTCCGGCCGGTCGGCTTCCTGCAAACGGAAGGCCAGCAAACGAGGGTCCTCGAAGTGCAAATGTGCGGGCGAACTGAAGACGAGGTTATGGGCGCCCGGCGACATATCGCGATCGTAGTGAGCCAGGAAGTACCCGTTGATCCGCTGCTGAACGTCCTCGAACTGGGTGTAAAAGCCGGTGAGCGCGATGTTCCTTCGGCCGAGGTCGAGGAGGTGGCCGACGGCGAGATGCGCGCCGCCCATGTGGTCATTCATGACCAGATCCGTTTCTTCCCCGTCGAGTCCGTGGTCAACGGCGATGATCGGCATTTCAGACCGGACGTGGGCGAGGACGCCGGGCTTGGTAAAGGCATTTTTCGGCCAGACGAAGGCGGCCGCGTAGTTCTGCCGGTTCGCATTCTCAATCGCGGCGACCGTTCCCTCCGCCGACGAATCGACGTGGGCCAGGTGGTAGCCGATCACGGCGAGCCGCTGGGAGAGCGCGAAGAAGAGGGAGCGGTGAATGGAATTCGTGTGATCGACGAAGGCGACGATCTTTAACCGCTCCGCTTTCGGAGGACGCTTAACCGTGACGCCGCGGTGGGCGACGTTCTCGCCGTATCCGGCGGCCACGAGTTCGGCAATGGCTCGGCGGACCGTGGTTCGGCTGACCTCGTACGATTCCTGAAGTTGGCGCTCGGAGGGAAACATCGCTCCGGCGGCAAGCTCTCCCCGGAGGATCTGGCCGATGAGATCATCGGCGATTTCCTGGAATCGAGTCTTGGGGGATGGCGCCACGACGTTATTATATGCGCATCGGTACGGGCCGACGATGCAAATTGTATCTTTTCTCCGTAACGAATTGATTTCGTCATCTTTCCGTCAGGGTGGGTTAAGGCTTCCGCGACTTTCGCCCTAACGCCAACCGTGTGGAGGGATTCGCGACACTAAATTGGCGGGACCGTATCGGATGCGGGACAATAGGACATGCCGGAGGAATCGAGAGAGGACGAAGCACCGCCCATCTTGAGGAGCACGCCTCCGCCGGTTGTGTTCGATCGGGATGCGCCGCCCACTTTTCCCGCCCACGGAGCTCTCCGCGCGCCGGAACCGGCCCCGAAGATCGGCTCACCGGTGTGGGGCGTCCTTGCCCTTGGCGCGGGCTGGATCGTCGAAGTCCTAACCCATCCGATTCTGCCCTGGCTGTATATCCCCGGAACCCTCTTCGTCAGCATCGGGGTCGGGATTCTGGTGGCCATCGGGGGCAGAAAGTTCCCCCGGTATTCCACCCCCGCGATGTGCGTGATCGTCCCCATCATCTACGCCGTCGCGTTTTTCGAGGGGGCTTCGCCGCTGCCGATATTTCTGTGCATGGCAGCGTTCTATTTGTCCGATTGGGCGATGCAGATCACGTTGTAAGGATTTACTTCAGGCCGGTGTTGGCGATTCCGCTGACGAAGCTCTTTTGGCACACGGCGAAGAGGATCACCGCAGGCAGCACGGTCACCACGGCGGCGGCCATGACGAGATTCCAGGGAGTGCCTTGGACGGTGGCCGCTCCGCCTACGAAGTCGACGAGAGCGACGGGCAGGGTCATTCTTTCTTGGCGGTGGAGATAGACCAAAGGGCCCCAGAGATCGTTCCAGGAGGCTAGGAACGCGAAGACAGCTACGGTAACTACGGCGGGCTTCGCCAAGGGGACAGCGATGCGCACGAGGATCTTGCCTTCGCTCGCGCCGTCGAGGCGGGCGGCTTCCATCGTTTCCTCGGGGAGGGTGCGGAAGAACTGGCGGAGGAGGAAGATGGCGAAGGCGTTGGTGCCGAGCCAAGCCGGGAGGATCAGGGGCGCGTAGGTATCGACCATTCCGAGCGAGGCAAACACGCGGAAGACCGGGATGATCGTGATCTGTCCGGGGAGCATCAGCGTTGCGAGCAGGCCTATGAAGACCCAGTTGCTCCCTCGTGCCTTCAGGCGGGCGAAAGCGTAGCCGGCGGGGATCGAGGAGGCCAGAGTCCCCAAGACCGTCAGCACGGCGACGAAGACGGAGTTGCCGAACGAGCGGAGGAAATCGAACTGGTGAAGCGCCTCCGAGTAGTTGGCCACGCGCGGATGGGATGGGATCAGCGACACGCCGCCTTTGAGGATCTCCTCGAAGGGCTTTAGCGAAGTCGAGAGCATCCAGAGGAGCGGGGCCAGACAGATCAGCAGTCCGACGAACGTGATCGCCAAGGCAGGAAGGAGGCGGGCCTTCATCCCGTCGCCTCGTCGTAGACCCACCGCTTCGAGAGGCGGAAGTTGATGAAAGTGACCAAACCGATCACGGCGAAGAGGAGCCAGGCCATCGCGCTCGCGAGGCCCATATGGAAGTGTTCGAACGCCTTTGTGTATAGGTTCAGGACGTAAAATAGCGTAGATCGGGCGGGGCCGCCCACGCCGGCGCCATTGGATTGGCCGAAGGCGAAGGCTTGATCGAACGCCTTCATCGCCCCGATTAGGCCCATCGTGAGGTTGAAGAAAACGGTTGGCGTGAGCGCGGGCCAGGTCACGACCCAGAAGCGACGCCACTGCGTGGCTCCATCCAGGGCGGCGGCTTCGTGGAGGGCTCGGGGTGATTCTTGCAGGCCGGCGAGGAAGATCACCATCGCGCCGCCAAAGCCCCACATGCTCATCAGAATCAGGGCGGGGAGGGCCCAACTCGGCGACTGGGTCCAGGCGGGACCGTGGACGCCGACCTTTAGCAGCAACTGATTCAAGGCTCCGTCGGTCGGCTGGAAGATCCAGGCCCAGAGGACGCCGGAGACGGTCGCGGGGAGCAAGGTCGGCAGGTAATAGAGGGTGCGAAACGCGCCTCGGAACGGCACATCCAGGTTCAAAAGCATGGCCACCATGAGCGCTGCGAACAGGCCCAGGGGCACGCTGCCTATTGCATAGAGGGCGGTGACTTTGACGGAAACCCAGAACGAGGGGTCGGCGGTCAACAGGTACTTGTAATTGGCGAGGCCGACAAACTTCGGGGTCGATACGACGTCGTAGTCAGTGAAGCTGAGCCAGAGCGAGGTCAGCATCGGGCCGACGGTGAAAAGGAGCAAGCCGATGGTGGCCGGGGCGATCATTAGCCAGCACCAGCGGGCCTGGGCGCGGCTCATTTCGCGGCTCCGTCGGTGGCCTTTAGAAACGCGTCGGCAGCTTCGGCCGCATGCTTCGCGGCTTCCGCGGGGGAGACATTTTCTGTGAGCATCCGGTCGATTTCGGGCTGAACGAGGTCAAGGGCGATCTCGACAAAATCCTTGCTGCTGGGGATCGGCTCGGCGCTATCGAGGGCGATCTCGACGGCCTTCCTGTTTCGTGGAGCGAGATTGGCGTCGCGATGTTCGGCGGCGACGGAGCGACGGATGGCGACATAGCCTCGATCGACGTGGGCGCGGATGCTCTCGGTGGAGCTCATGAACTTGAGGAATCGCCATGAGGCTTCTTTTTCAGGCGTCGCCTTCGAGATCGCGAGGGCGGTCAGGGAAATCTCGCCGCCGCGTCTTCCGGAGGGTCCTTTCGGAAGGGGTTGGATGTCCCAATCCAACTTCGGAAGCTGGCGGTAGGTGGCCCAGAGGCCGACGTGGCCACCGTAGTCCATTGCCACCTTGTCGCTGGCGAATCCCGTGGCGGGTCCCATGCCGGGGGCGGGGGCGAAGCCTTCTTTGATCGTGTCGCGGTAGAAGGTCAGTCCCTGAACGGCGGCGGGGGTGTCGAGGGTGGCGTGCGTGATCTTCGGGTCGAAGAGGTCGCCGCCGGCGCCGTGGACCAAAGTCAGCCACTCGCCCCACCAACCGGTCGTGACCGTGCTGCCCCAGATGCCGTCTTTGGTTAGGCGTTTGGCCGCGGCGGCGTAGTCGGTCCAAGACCAGTCCGGCGTCGGGTACGGCTCACGGGCGGCGTCGAAAAGACGGCGGTTGTAGTAGAGCAACGAGACGTTGAACCACTGGGGCATGAAGTAGATGTGCCCGCCGGGGATCATCGCGCGCTGGACGGCGGGATAGAAATCTTGGAGATTTATTTCCTTGGCGTCGCGCTTCGCGAGTTCGGTCAGGTCAAGGAGGAAGGGGCGCAGATAGGGGAAGAAGACGTCGCCACAGACGAAGATGTCGGGGGCTTCTCCGGCGGCGACGAGGGTCTTCAGCTTGGTTTGGTACTGGGAGCCGGGGACGGCGCGGACATCGATGTGGATGTCCGGGTTCTCTCTTTCGAAGCTCGCGACGAGCTTCTCGGTCATCGTTTTGGTGCCGACGTCGATCGGATAGAGCCAGATGACGGTGTGCCGGCCGAGCGGATCGACGGGGCGGTCGTGAGAGCATCCGGCGATTGCGATCAGTCCAATCAACGCAAATGCCCGCCCCTTCATTGCAGCACGATGGTCCGGGAGTCCTTGTCGAAGCCAGTCGGACGGGTGTAGGGTTTGCCGTTCAGGTAGGCCTGACGGCGGAAGGAGCCGTCGGTCATCAGAGGTTGGCAGGCGAATTCGGAACCGTGGCGAACGATATTGCCTAGCGGCTCGTGGGTTCCGAATGACTTGTACAAAGCGGACCAAGGGATTCGGCCTTCAACAACGCGGTCCGATTTGTCGGAGGTTCCGGAAGAGGTCGTCTCGATCGCACCGTCCGGCATGTCGTCCGAATACGCGAGGTTGGCGACGCCCTTCGAATTCCAACCGATCGAGGCCTCGGGGACCGAGGTGAGGGCGAAACTATTCCGGCTGGGGTCGAACATGAGTTCGACGTGCTCAAAATCCCAGCGGTGGCGGCGTAGCTCAGCCACGTTGGGGGCTTCGACGGTTTCTGTCGCCTTGGCGGTTTGAGTGAGTTGAAAGTAGAGGTACTGCTCGTCCCAAGCAAAGCGGAGATCCGCTCGCGTGGTGCCGCCGGCTCCCGCCACCAATTTGATCGGTTCGGCGAGAGACCAATTTGGCTTGCCATCGGCGACGCGGGAAGCCTTGACTCGCACGCTTGCATCCGAGTGAACAACCCCTTTGTGCGGCGGTAGCGGCACCCGCCCGTTGTTGAAGCCAATCGGGATACCGTCGACGATGATCTGGTTCTGCTTGTAATACGGTAAGTGCATACCCGGCACGCGCACGATTTGAACCGCTTGTTTGGGCCGAAGTTTGATGTCGTACCGTCCGGAAACGGGAATGAACGAAAGGAACTCGTTGCTTACGGCATCAAAGGGGCGCACTGGCAGCGTGCCGAGGTCCAGCCGAACCGTCTTCTCGACGTCGTACGGGTTCCAGAGGAGGTCCGTGGGAAAGCCCTTGGTGGGCAGGCAATCCGTGGCACGGAGGTCGCTGCGTAAGATCTCGGGGACGCTGGTGGGGTGAACCAAGGCGCCGAGCAGGCCCACGTAGCCGCCGCCATAGAGGCCGAAATCTTCCTTCGCCCAGCCGCTGCGCTTAGCATCTCCGGCGGCGTACGGGCTCTTCCCTTCCCAGGTTTTGCGCAGGGCTTCGTAGGCGATGCCGGCGTGCGGGTCCCCGGTCCAGGCCCGCCCAGATTGATGCTCGGCGTCCAGCGAATCCTTATAGAAGAGCCGCGCCGCGTTCGAGGCGTTGAGGATCCACTTGGCCATGTCGGCGGATAAGCGGGGATCGTAGCGGCATACCGGCGCCAACGTACCGAGGTTGATGAAAGTGTTCATGGCGAAGGCGTAGCCGCCTCCGTCGTTGGTCGAACCCATCAGACCACCAACGTCGTAGCCGCCCCACTTGCCGACTACCATGCCCCAGCCGACCCGGTTCGGCGAGGTGGGGTCGAAGCACCAGTCAACCATGCGGACGTCGTCCCATTTGTCGCCGTGCATCGCGTTCAAGTACGCGGCGGTGAGGGCGCCGTAGGCCGTCAACACTTCGTACGTCGGGTTATCTCCCTGGCTGCCGAGGCCGCGCAGCGCCTTTCGAGCGGCGTGGAAATAGGTCGACTCTCCCGACTTAAGGGCCTGAAAGAGTTCCAAATAGGCAACCGCAGCGGCGGCATCCGGCTCCTTCCACTGGCCGTTATCTGATGGAGTCCCTGCGCCGAGGTGATAGCCGGTGTGCTCGAAATTACCGTCGAGGTCTTCGGTAGCACGGAGCCAAGCGTCCGCGATGGTCTTCGAGATCTCCTGCCCGCGCGACCACTTTGGGTATTTCGAGGCGAGTTGGGTGAAGACGACGCTGGGGAGGAGGTCGTACCAGAAGCTGTCGCCGGACTTCTTCCCGGGGTTGTTGAGGATGACGCCTTCTTTCAGGTTCAGGTATTCGGGCGTGAGTTCGACCCAAGGTTGAACATTTACGCCGGCCATCGTCGCGCCGAACAGAGAGCCGAGGGAAGCGATACTTTCGCCGGCCGTTCCCCGGCTCGTTTCGCCGCCTACGTAGGAAGGCATCCCGAAACCCGGACCGGTTAGATTCGGCGCTCCGGGAACCCGCCAGATGAGGGGCAGGTACGTGGCACCAGATGCCTTCGTATCGAGGGCCACCCGTTCGTAGTCGCGCGCAGTCTTTTGCCAGTCACGCAACAGATACGGCGTCGGGCGGTCCGGTAGTAAGCCGATGCGCCGGATGGCGATTTGACCTTGCCCGGTGACGATCCCGGGCAGCATTGCCAGGGCGATAAGAATGCTCATAAATTTAGTGCGCGCCGACCGGCTCGCGGAAGTTAATCCGCTCCAAATCTTCTAGGGGGGTCATCAGGTCTTTGAGCCGCAGACGGGCCGCCAAGATGAACGAGTCACCGCCGCCGTACACGAGGTACAGCCAGCCGTCGTAGACGTAAGCGCCGCAGGCGAAGACGACGTTCGCCACGCTGTCGGGGTACGGTCCCTTCACCTCGAAATCGGTCTCGGGTCGCATGAAGTCGTCCATGCGGGCCCGGACGATCGACGACGGGTGTGCGGGATCCCAGTGGTTGAAGTCGTAGAGGAACGCGTCCAGCACGTACTTGCGGCGCTTCCCTTCCAGGTAGTTCCCCGTGTGCTCGATGCTTAAGTAGCGGTTCGGGCCGAGACGGATCGGGGTGGCGCCGGCGCCGACCCAACTGTGCGTGTAGTCGGTGGACGTCATCGCGCCGTGAATCGCGCCGAGATCGGTGTAGGGTCCCTCGACTTGATCCGCAAGGGCGAGGCAGGTCGACCAGGTGTCGATCGGACCCATCATTGGGCGGTGTAAGAGGGCGACCTTACCGCCGATTCGGTCTGGGAAGATCACGCCATCCTTGTTACTGACGCGGGCAAGCATTCCCGATGCTCGGAAAGCGTCTCCCGTGCCGGGGGTCGCACCGTTCTTTTTCCACGTCACCAAATCCTCGGAACGCGCGAGGCAGACGGAGCCGCGCCAGGCCTGCTCGGGGTCGGGATGTTCGATGGGCACCACGCCACAGTAGGCCATCCACCAAGCGCCGTCGATCCACGTGACGCGGGGGTCTTCCGCACCTTGGGAGTCCGCGAAGCAGCCGTCCTCGCCGGGGACGAGAACCGGGGTTTCGAAGCGACGGATCAGCGTCAGGTCCGGCTCATGGATCGAGAGGCCGACCGAGGAGCGCGTCCAAGGGTGGCCAGGATCGGCCTTCGGGCGGGCCCGATAGTGCAGGACGACGACACCGTTCGGATGCAGCGCCTCCGCCCCCTCGCCGAGGAGCGCCTTGAACGCGGCGTGGTTCTCGGGGGTCGGAGTGAGGAACGTTGCCGCGGCGTTGAAGGTGACGCCGGACTCCCACGCGTTCGCCGTGGGCGCGATCAGAGGTTTACCGTCAAAGAGACGCTCGATAGGCAGGTTAAAAGGCATGGTGACGTTAGGTCTGCGACCCGTTCTCGCGGGCTCAGGTTCTCTGGGGCAGGTCTTAGGGCAACCTTTCGACGGTGAAATGCCTTAGCGGCAGGGGGCCGCGGTGGATTCGCGGACGACGAGTTCCATAGGCAGGCGATCGACGTGCGGCACTTCGCCGCCCGTCACTAGCTCGCAAAGACGTTGAATTGCCCGGTATCCGAGGCGGGGAGTCGGCTGGGCGACGGCAGTCAGTGAAGGGTGCATTTGGGCAGCCGCGGCGGGGTCGTCGAAAGTGATAACGGAGACGTCTTTAGGCACTTCCAGGCCGAAATCGCGAAGCCGGCCGAGGACCGCGAGGGTCATCATGAAGTCGCACGAGACCACGGCGGTTGGGAAATGACCGGGGCGGAGCCAAGACGAAAGGCACTCTCGGAAACGGCCAGGATTTCGCTCATGAGCTAGACAAATCCATTCGGGGCGAACGATCATGTTTCGGCTTCCGGTCGCCTCAAGGAAGGCTTTTAGCCGCTCGAAGTGGTCGGGAACCGTGGCGGTAAGGCCGACGAACCCGACGTCTTGATGCCCCAGTTCGCAAAGGTGCCGGACGGCATCTTCGGTTCCGGAGGCGTTGTCGGCGGAGATCGACGGCGCGGGGGTCTCATCGAGAACGCCCGGCACGAGCACGACGGGCACGTTGGCGGCATGGATACCGTCAATCACCGTCGCATCCGCGTAATCGGGACGGATGATCACGATGCCTTGCGCGCCCTTGTTATTCACGAGCTCCGGCCAGGTGTGCAGCGGCGCGGCACGAAAATGGACTTCGAGGAGGTACTCGGCGCAGGCTTCGCGGATTCCTCGAAAAAGAAGGTCGAGGTAGTCCCCGCCTTGGCGTTGCTGGTCTTCCGGCCAGTTCCAGAGGACGCCAACCGAGGTCACGGTTCGGCTCCGACCCTGCGGTGACAAAACAAGGGTACGCCGGCCCGAACCGCTATCGATAAGGCCCCGCCGGGAAAGTTCCCCGAGGGCTTTGTCCACGGTGGCGCGGGCAACATTGTACTTTTCGGCAAGATCCGCCCGGGTGGGCAGGAGGTCGCCGGGACGAAGCTCGGACCGCGTGATTTGACCTTCCAGGTCGGACATGATCCGCTGGTAGGGGGAGTCGCGTCGGTCCTCGCTCGTGTTCTTTGTCATCGGCTTGCTGGGCTTTTGCTTGTCGGGACCGGTTAGTTGCCGGTCGGTTTCGAAGGAGGTGGGCCGCCCGCGGTGGATCCTGTCGTCGCACCGGGTTTCGGCATGAACATCGCGGGATCCGGCTTGGGCGCGGTCGATTCGCCCATGTGTTGGCAGCCAGTCAGAACGACCGAGCCAACGATCAGCGTCAAGGCAAGGAGGGCGGCCTTCATTCCTAGTTGATGTCCTTAGTGTCGTTGCCCGGGTTGTTGAACGTATCGACGTGACCGGTACTGTCCTCCGGACCGATGAACCAGTCGAGATTCATGCCGTTCTTCGTATTTCCCTTCATGCCGCCGGCCGCGTCGCCGTAGCCGAGGTTGTACTGGAGGGCGCGGAACTGGGTGCCCATCAGTTTCTTTGCGTGGCTATCCGTGAATACCACGTTCAGAACGAGGTTGTTCAGCGTGCTAGCCGGGTACTGGCCCCAAATGTGATAGTTCGGGTCCGTGCTCCAGGCCGCGTATTCGTAGTTGACGATGGTCTGCGAGGGGTTGGAAACCGCGGTGTCCACGATCGGGCCGCTGGCGTAGTCCGAGGTGGCGCCGGCGCCGCCGAAGGCCTTGCGGTACATGTACTGCACGCCGTCGTGGGCCTTGTTGTTGAAGTCGGTGGCCATGGCCTGATACTGCGCGGGAGGCGCGCCGCCGCACCAGCCCCAGCTCCCCTCTCCAAGCCAGAACGGCTTAGTCGAGGCGGGGACGGAGGCGATGGCTCCGTTCTTCGTGTACGGGTAGATCAGGTAAGCCCAGCCGCCGGCCGCGGTGCCCCACTGGATGTTGGGGATACAGCCATTGTCTTGGCCGCCGAACGCAGGATACGCGTCGTCCGAATCTCCGGAATAGATTTTCACCCCGGTACCGATTTGCTTCAGATTTGAGATAGAGGCAATCGACTTCGCAGACTTCTTGGCCTGGGCGAATACGGGGAAAAGGATGGCAGCAAGAATCGCGATGATGGCGATAACGACGAGGAGTTCAATTAGGGTGAATGCCTTTCTCATGTTTAGCTCCGTTGCAAACCGCTCCCACTAATCACTAGTGCTCAGGGGAGGACGGTCGTATTCTACGCAAAGTTTCTTTGAATTTGGGGCTTTTTGGACAAAAAGTCGTAATGCCTAGGCTTTTGTCGGTTTCGGCCATACTTTGCCCATGGAACAGCCCTGGATGATCGGTCCATTTTCGAAGGTGGACGAGGCCAATCCGGTGCTCGGTCCCTGCGACTCCTTGTGGTCGTGCGGGTTGGCGGGATCCGTGGCTTGGGAGCAGAAGGACGTCTTTAATCCGGCGGCGGTGGTGCAGGACGGGGTGGTGCATCTGCTGTACCGGGCCGAGGACACGGTGGGGCGGCACTTTGGGACTTCGCGGGTCGGGCATGCAACGAGTCCGGACGGGTTGTCGTTTACTCGGTCTTCCTCGCCAGTTTTGTTTCCCGCCGACGATGCGTTTCGGCACCTGGAATGGGAGGGCGGGACGGAGGATCCGCGTGTTTGTTTGTCGCCTTCCGGGTTGTACGTGATGATGTACACGGCTTACGACGGGGTGAAGGCTCGGCTGTGTGTAGCAACCTCTCCCGATTTGGTTACTTGGACGAAGCATGGGTTGGCGTTCAAGTCGATGCCGGATCTTTGGGGCAAATCGGGTTCGATCGTGTGCCGGGTGGTGGGTTCGTCTTTGGAGGCGGTTCAGCTTGGGGGCAAGTATTGGATGTACTGGGGGGAATCATACGTCTTCGCGGCGACCTCGGACGACCTGATCGACTGGACGCCGGTGACCCATCCTTTGACATCGGCGAAGTCGGAGTTGGAGGGGATGCCTAACGCGCCGGATTATGCGCCTCGCTGGTTGCCGCATGAGTTGGGTCAGTCGGCTTCGGAGCGTGAGGCGCTGGTCGCGGTGATTCGTCCGCGTTCGGGCCGGTTCGATTCCGTGCTTGTGGAGCCGGGTCCTCCTGCTTTGCTGACCGACGACGGGATTGTACTGATGTACCACGGGAAGAATGCGCCTTCCGGGGGCGATCCTTCTTTTCCGGCCTTTACCTATGGAGTCGGGCAGGTCTTGCTCGATCCTTCTGACCCGACGGCCGTTTTGTCTCGCTGCCGGTCGCCGTTTTTGTTTCCGGATCGTCCCTACGAGATGACGGGGCAGGTCGGCAACGTTACTTTCGCGGAGGGCTTGGTTCCGTTCGGGGATGAGTGGCTGTTGTACTACGGCACGGCGGATTCGAAGATCGCGGTAGCTCGGGCTCCTCGTCGTTCTTGAGTCGAAGAGTTCATCCGTTGCTAAATGAATGAAAATTGTTTCGACGTACAGGTGGCGATTGGATAGATCGCGATAGCCTACAAGCCGTGGATCGACAGAGACGTGGTTGGTGGTGGGGGTGGAACGGAAAGGAGTCGGAGCCTCGGAAGAAGTACGACGCCTTTATCTCGTATAGGCGGCAACCCGACGAGGCGATCGCTCGGGCGCTTCAGGAAGGTTTGCAGACGTTGGCGAAGCCTTGGACCAAATGGCGGGCGATCCGCGTATTCCGGGACGTCACCAGCATCCCCGCGACGTCCAACCTCACCAAGGCAATTCAGCAAAGGCTGGACGACTCCGAATGGTTCATCCTGCTTGCATCGCCGGATTCATTCAAGCCGACTCAAGGTCGAACGACGTCGTGGGTGGAAGAAGAGCTTCGATATTGGTTAGAGCATGGTGGCGGAGTCGAGAGGCTACTAGTCGTACGGACAGGAGGCACGTTTCGACACGATCGGACTCTGGGCCTCTATGACGAGGAAGGCAAGGACTGGCTACCGGCGGTCTGCGCATCCTATTTCACGACGCAGCCCAAGTACGAAGACCTCGGCTGGGCGAGAGAACTCAATCAACCCGATGGGCTTAGCCTTCGTTCGCCTGACTTTGCCCGGATCGTCGCGTCACTTTCGGAGCCTATTCGTGGCGTTGATCGGGAACGTCTGTTCAGTGAGGACGGCGTTCAGCATCGCAAGGCAAGGCTGTTCCGCACTGCGGCGATCACCGGCCTATCTCTAACTACCGTCATATCCATCATTACCGCAGTCTGGGCGTTGCTTTCGGCGCACGTATCGACGCTAAACGAGCAGCGAGCGACGGCTTCTTTCCGACGTCAGGAAATCGCCGCCACTCAGGCCAAGCGCAATACCTTGCTGGCCCAACAGGCAACACTCCTTGCGACGGTTCAAGAAGCGATCGCCCAGGCAGGCAAGAGGGGTGCGGAAATAAGCGGAGAACAAGCGACCTTTGAGGCGGAAGTAGCCACCCGCAAAGGGATGATCGCCGACTTAAATGCCAAGGAGGCAACTCTAGAACGAGACGAAGCCCGTCGCCAAGCTCAGATCAGCGAAGCGAGAAGGCTAGCCGCTTTGTCGTCGAGCATGCTCAAGAGTTTCCCGCAACGTGCGGCTCTACTCGCATCCAAGGCCGAAACCTTGGTGCAAGCCCAACGGCTCACCGAAGTTCCCGAACCGCTTGAGGCGTTACGACGCGCGGCGAATGTCTTCGGAGGATCGGTCGTCCTTCGCCATGCCGGTCTTCGGTGCAGTGAACTCAGCCCGAATGGGCGAATATTCGCGACCGGTGGCGATGATAACATTGTCCGGTTGTGGCGGACGAATCAACCTTCCCTGCCCCCGGTCGTGCTCCGCGGACACACTGCGGCCGTTACCCACCTTACGTTTAGTCCGAACGGAAGGTGGCTCGTATCGGGGTGCGAAGATCAGCGAGATATCAACTTGAGCGGGCGGGATAATCGCGCGCTTCTGTGGGACTTGCAACATCCCCATTTTCCGGCTCGGGCGCTTACCATTCCAGAAAGCTATCGCGATGAGGCAGTTGAATGCATCTTTGCACCCCGAGGAGACTGGCTAGCCGTCTTATTCGCCAAGGGTGAACTACGTCTTTGGCCGATACGGAATAGCGGTTCCTTAGGAAATCCCATCGAATTGGCTGAGGCCACTTGGGCTTCGTGTATCGCCTTTAGCCCCGATGGAAAGTGGCTTACCGCAGGCACACGAATACCCTCTATCAAAGTTTGGAAATTGTCCGGCATCTCGGCAAAAAATCAACCAATCGAACGGCTGGGCAACGCAGGCAAGTGGGTAACAAGCGTTCGCTTTAGTCCTGACTCCCAGTGGTTGGTTTCAACGAGCAAGGACGTTGAAAAGTTTCACTTCGCATTCGAAGCATCGTCGAAAGACGTCTTGCTGTGGAAGATGTCAGCGGACGGGCCCCTCGATACCTCGACGAAGCTCTCTTCAACGGAGACATCTAACAAACTGGACGCCGTTGCCTTCAGCGGCGATTCTCAGTGGCTGGCCATGGGGGCGGGGGAGAGAAATGTGCGGTTGTGGAGGCTTCCTGAGGCGGGGGTCCCTGTCGCGTACTACCAGTTTCTCAACGATGCGGACAGCCAATCAATCGTCACTAGCACCGCTTTTAGCGGCGCTAGTGATTACTTCGCGGCAGGCGACTCGGATGGTTCCATCCATATATGGAGACTTCCGGTTACAAAGGCGCAGGGGAATTTCCAATCCTTCTGCGGCTTCGGAAAAACAACAGTCGAACCTGAGCTTTTCCGCTCGCTACCTCAAAGTAGCACGGGGGGCGGCGTATACAGCCTCCTTTTCCGCTCAGAGGAGACGAGACCATATCTCTATTCGGGCTCCGAAGACGGTTCTGTACGCCGCTGGGAAGTATACGGTGGTGCACCGTCTCTGGTGATGGGAGGGCATGAAGGGGCCGCTAACAAATTAGTATTCAATCCAACTGGGGGGCAATTCATCAGCTCTAGCACTACCGTATCCGCTCTTGGCATCACGGGCGACGGATCGGCGCGGTTAGTCAACTTTCACAATGAAACTGGAGGCGCGGGGATTGTTCCCCTCGGGCGCCTTGCATGGAACGCCCCGCGTAGCCGCCGAAGCCAAAATGGCAAGTGGTTAATCATGGAGTCCGAAGCTCCGCAGAACAACGGGCAGCCCAGCGCGGAACCTTACGTGCCCCATGTCGCCCTCTTTGGTTTGGAGAGTCGCGGGTCCGAACGTTCTTGCATTGAATGGAAAGGATCTTCTTTAAGCGAACAGTCTGTCTCCGGGGCCAGCTCCATCCTCGTGACGGGGTACGAAGACTCCTTAACTGTGACGAATCTTACCGACTTAAAGCGGTGGGACCTAAAGTTGCCGGGCCGCCTTAGATTTTCGGATCTAAGCGCCTCGACCCTTTGCGGAGTTACTTCTATTGCGATCAAGACCAAAACGGACGCAGTATTTCTCTATGCACTCCGAGACCGAGAAAAAGGCAAATGGGTAAATATTGGCCAGGCGCCGGATACAGAATCGCCGAGGCCGGGCGAATATGGACCAAGCACGACATACCAACAGTTTTCTTCGAGTCCGGATGGACAGTGGTTGTGTGCGGCTTGGGAGATCGGGCCAGAGAATCGCGATACATCTACAATCACGAGAAGGGGCCAAATTAGGGTTTGGAATACCAAGGTTAAGCAAGGGGACAATCGGTTTCACCTACCCCAGAATTTCTTGCCGCAGACCATAATCTTTGGAAAGAACCGCCTTATTGTCACCGAAGCGAGAGGCGGAGCCATCGTCTGGTCGCTCAATCGAACAGAAGCTCCTCTACGCCTTCGTGTGGAACCAGGATCCTACGAGGTGCCCTTCCAGCAAACGAACGGGTTTTTGAGCCCGGATGGACGGTACCTAGCGACGCTATCGGATCGGTCCGCATTCTTGTGGGATCTAACAAACAATCTGTGGCGGCATCCAAATGCTCCTCTTTCTTTAACAGACAACAAACAGGCGCAGGCTTGGGAGGTCGATTGGCGACTGACTAAGTTTTCACCGGATAGTCGATTTCTAGTTTTAGGAGCCAATCGGGGGCTTTACCACCAAACCTATGCCCTCGTGAAGCTGAATCAGGGTCGTCCTCTTGTCAAAGAACTTATAAGCCCTAAGGGAGGGGACATTGGCGATGTGACCATGAGTCCGAATGGTCGGCGAATGGCTTTTTGCAGAAGATTCGCCTCCGATCGCCCCAGCGACCATCGTGAGCAGATCGACGTTTTCGATTTGCGCCGCGATCGATGGTGGCTTCCTGCCCACGAGTTGCTGGGCGGTCAAGACAACGTATATAAATTGGCATTTAGCGACGACTCCGACCATTTGGCGTCCACCGGTACGGGTTACCATGTGATCGAGTGGGACCTCAATTCGCCAGATCCGAACCTATCCCAGGCTACGGTGCACCCCGGCGGTCAAGATTCCCGACTGCGTTTGACGGATATCCGGTTTGCGAAACCGGGCGATTCGATCACGATGACATTCAATACCTGGCCCTCTGCGGCAGCAGGCGAGACTTTGATTTATCGATACGACTCGAGCCCCTCCCGATTGCTCGCGCTAGCTCGCGAGGGCGCCAGCAGGGACCTGACAAAAATAGAGACGACCGCATACCTCCCCAAGAATTCGAACTTGGTGTCAGCTACAGAGACGGCGGCGGGAATAGGACTAGAAAATCGTATCGCAACGCTCAACGGGATCGGCAAGGGAGACCGGAGCGCTCGGTCGCGATCGGAGCTCGAGCAAAGTGCCAATGATCATAGAGAAGCGAACTTTGAGGCGTTCTTGTGGATTATTCAGTGCATCAAACAGGCTTCGGCGCCAACACCGTCTTTCGTTGATCAAGAGGAAAAAGACGACCGTAAGTTTAAGGACATGGGGGCGGCAGCCGACAAGGAATTAGCGGAGATATACAAGACATGGCGGGCTAACTTCGTGCGACCGCCAACAAAAATGCCATGACCAGGGCAATCAACGCGAAGAGGTTTGGGTGGGCGCGAACTACTTTGCTTGCCGGGTTTCTTGAAGTTCATTGGTCGAACCCAAATACTCCGCGAAGCACGCTCCGCACGGGAACCACGAACTCCAATTGGTCGGTCGCGGTGCGTTTCAGTTTCCAACCCTTTGGCCAGGGGAGGGAGTGGTCTACCCATCGCCTGTCGACAAAGCCGAGCCACAATTCGCTCGCGCAGTTTTCGTGAAACCGGACAATTGCGCGTTAATATGGAGACACGATGAAGCCAATTTCGCGTTTGTTTGGAGCCTTGTTCGTTGCTGGATGCCTGAGCGTGGGAGCCTTTGCGCAGAATTCTGCTCCGGCGCAAGCGGCTGGACAGGCGAGAGCCGCTGCCGCCCCGGCCTTCAAATTGCTGCCGGATGGCGAGAAGGCGCCGAATTTCTATGCCTTCACACCGAACGAGACGAAGGTGCAGTTGAGCGACTACCGGGGCAAGGTGGTCATCCTCGATTTCTGGGCGAGTTGGTGCGGGCCGTGCCAGGTCTCGATGCCAGGACTGGAGAAGATCTATAGCAAGATCAAGGACAAGGGCGTAGTCGTGCTGAGCATGAATACGTGGGATCAGAAGCGCGATTACAAGAAATGGATGGCCGAGAATGCGGGCACGAAATACCACTTCGATTTCGTCCGCGACCCCGCCGAGGGCGACCACGCGGGGATTCGGAAAGCCAGCATTGCGAAGCGCCTTTACAATGTTCCGGGCATCCCTACGATGTACGTGATCGATAAGGAGGGCAACATCGCGGGTTCGTGCGTCGGCTCCGGGAACGAAGAGAACCTCAAGAAGATACTGGCCCGGCTTGGCGTCGACGCAGGCTAGGCGCCCGGCACTTTAGGCGCTTGGTTTGGCGTACGCTATAAGAACGGCGGGCAATTTTCTTGCCCGCCGTTCTTTTCGTGACGCATCTATGAGCTTCATCGCCCCCCTTCTTTCGATTCTGCTTGCCACCACCGGAGGCCGGCCCTCGGCGGACGTTTTGAAATCGGACCTCGACCCGAAGGTCAATCCTGGAGTCGATTTCTTTGCCTACGCGAACGGCGGTTGGCTAAAGCGGCATCCGATTCCGAGCTCGGAGTCCGGTTGGGGAATCGGAAACGAAGTCAACGACGAGATCAACGCAAACCTTCGGAAGATCGCCGAGGGCGCGGCCAAAAAGCACGCCAAGATGGGCTCGGACGAGCAGAAGGTCGGCGATTTCTGGGCCGTCGCGATGGACGAGCGGAAGGCGGACAAGCTCGGCATGACGCCCCTGAAGCCCGAGCTCGACCGGATCGATGCCATCGACTCCGTGGTGGGCGCAATCAGCGAGGCGTTCCGATTGCAGCGCTGGGGCGTGGGCGCGTTCTTCTCTTTCTCTGTGTCGCAAGACGAGAAGAACAGCGACGCGATGGCGGTGCACATGTACCAGGGCGGCCTCGGATTGCCGGAGCGCGACTTCTACTTCAACAAGGAAGCGGGCGTCGCCAAGATTCGCGACGAATATCTGCTCCACCTTGGCCGGGTATTCGAGTACTCGGGGATCTCGGCTGACGACGCAAAGACCGCCGCAACCAGCGTCATGGAGTTCGAGACCACGCTCGCTGAGAAGAGCCGGAAGCTGGAGGATCTGCGCGACCCGCTCCGGAACTACAACAAGATGTCGGTGGATGACCTTCAGCAGAAGTACACGCCGGGAATCGCTTGGCACACCGGATTGGCAGGCTGGAATCTAAAGCCGTCGTTCGTGATTGTGGGGCAGCCGGAATTCTTTGGGTCGCTGCAAACGATCCTGAAAGACACGCCGATCACCACCCTGCGCAACTATCTGCGCTTCCACCTGGTGGCTTCGGCACTTCCGTTTTTGGATCACAAGGCGCAGGATCTCGACTTCAAGTTCAACCATGAGGTTTTGAGTGGGCAGAAGAAGCCGCGGCCGCGCTGGAAGCGGGTTTTGGACGCGGAAAACGGAGCCATCGGCTTCGTGCTGGGGCGCATCTTTGTGAAGGAGTACTTCCCGCCCTCGGCGAAGAAGCGCTACGCGGACCTCGTGGAAGCATTCCGACGATCCTATTCGCACCGCATCGCGCGGCTGGATTGGATGAGCCCGGCGACGAAGAAGATGGCGCAGAAGAAGCTCGCTTCCCTCCGCAAGAAGGTCGGATACCCGGATAAGTGGAAGAACTACTCCGCAATGCAGATCGACCGGTCGTCGTTCTACTCCAACATGGTTCACGCGTCCGAGTGGCAGTTCGACGACCAGGTTCGCAAGTACGGCAAGCCAGTTGATCGCACGGAGTGGGGCATGACTCCGCAGACCTACAACGCCTACTACGACCCTTCGAACAACGAGATCGTATTGCCGGCGGCGACGTTCGCGGTGCCGGGCAAGCGAGATGCGGATCTGGACGATGCGCTGGTCTACGGCTACGCGGGCGCCTCGACCATCGGTCACGAGATGACCCACGGCTTTGACGACGAAGGCCGGCAGTTCGACGCTAAGGGCAACCTGAAAGAGTGGTGGACCAAGGGCGACGCGGCTAAATTCATGAAGCGCGCGGATGTGATGGTTAAGCAGTTCAGCGACTACGAGCCGTTGCCCGGTCTACACATCAACGGCAAGGCGAGCCTCGGTGAGAACATCGCGGACTACGGCGGCTTGCTGATCGGGGTCGACGCGTTCAAGCAGACATCGACTTACAAGCAGGGTCGAGTGATCAATGGATTGACGCCCATGCAGCGGTTCTTCCTGGGCTACGCATTGAGTTGGCTCTCCCAGGAGCGGGAGCAGCGATTGCGGCGTCAGTTGTTGAGCGACGTGCATGCGCCGGCGAAGTGGCGAGTGTTGGGTCCGCTCTCGAACATCCCGGATTTCTTTGCGGCGTTCGACGTGAAGCCGGGGCAACCGATGCGCCGTCCGGCGGACAAGATCGTCCGCATTTGGTAAGTGCATTGCATTTGATCCAGGACGGGATCGCAGAAAATAGCCGGGCATCGGAGGCGGGGTCGCCGCGCCGAAGATACCGGGTAGGGATCGCCGGGTAAACCGACCCCGGAGGGTGTCGCAGCGCACTTTGAATCTTTTGAGGATTTCCAAACGCTCTACGACCCCTCGGCCGGGGTCGGCCCGGTGCCCTTTCTAACCCGGTATCTCCGATTGCGGCATTCGCCGCCATCTCCGATATCCGGCTATTGTCTTCGATCCCATGCGGGATCGTTTCATGCCTCGGAGGCGACATCAGGCCCCACCAAATCGGCAGGGCCCATGACACTATTCGACCTTGTGCTTGGTGACGCTGTCGTCGCCCTTCGTCTTCTGAGCCGCAGCTTCCGCGCGGTCGCAGAACTGCTGCGGGGTGGCCTGACCGTTGACCATGCTGGTCAGCGCGTTCTCGACTTCCTTCTCCATGGCGGGGTACCAGTTTCGGGCTTGGAAGGACCAGGCGGTTTTGCTGGCTTTGAAGGTCTGCGAAGGGACGACTAACGTCTCCGGGAGCTTGCCGGCGTCGCTGCCCTTGATCGCCATGAGCGTTCCCTTTTCCTCGACGAACTGCTTCGCCTTGGCTGGCGACGTCATGTACTTAAACAAAGCGATGGCGGCTTCCGGCTGCTTGGCTTTGGCGGGGACCATCCAGGGCTCGATCTCGATGAGGACCGCGGTCGGATCGCCCTTTCCAGTGGCGACGACGGGCGGGAGCAGGTACTGCATCTTCGCGCCGGCGGGCATCTGCTTCTTCATCTCGGACTCGAGCCAAGTTCCGCAGGGGATCATGGCGGCTTTGCCGTTAAGGAAGTCGGTCTGCGATTCGGTGTGCGAAAGGCCGACGGCGCCGTTCTCGAAGTAGCCCTTGTCTCGAAGCTGGGCGATCATCGTAGCGGCTTGGAGAATCGCCGGGTTCTTCCAAGCGCCGGGGACGAGGTTCTGCACGTCGTTCACGACCTGCGGACCGCCGATGCTTTGCGCCCACGGAAGGAGCATGCCTTCCAGCATGTAGTACGGATACTTGCCCTGGAAGGTGATCGGGGCGATCCCCTTCGCCTTGATCTTGTCGCAGAGGGCGAGGAGGTCGTCGAATGTCTTCGGCGCGGTCCAGCCGTTCTTCGCGAAGAGGCCCGGGTCGTACCACCAGCCCCAGACCGTGAAGTAGTAGGGGAGGACGTACTGCTTGCCGTCCTTCTGGCCGAGCTTCAGGATGGTCGGCTCGAAGGTGTCGCGCCACTTGCCGCTGCCCTCGTAGGGAGGCGAATCGAGCGCGGTATCGAGGGTGAGGAGCGAGCCTTCTTCGGCGAGGGCCCAGTGGTCCATGCCCCAGCCGGGGAACATCAGGTCGGGCGGATCGCCAGAGACGAGGCGTGGTCGCAGCTTCTCCCAGACGCGGGGGTCACCTTCGACGGTGGTTTTGAGTCCGGGGTTCTTGGCGTCGAATTCCTCGGCGGCCTTTTGGTAGAAGTCGATGTCGAAGCCGCCCTTGAAGGCTTGGACTTCCATCTTGCCGGTGAACTTCTTGCCTGCCTCGGCGACCGGCGCCTTCGGAGCCGGGGTATCGTCGCCGCCTTTGCCCGAGTCGCCGCATCCGGCCGCCATCGCCAGCGCGGTCGCGCCAATCAAAACCCATCCTGTCTTCAATTCCATCCGTTTTCTCATTCGCGTGGACCCAGAGTAACAACGTTTGGCCGCATTTTGCTAGTTCGCAGAAAATTGATGAATGAATGCGCGTGGTCAATCGTTGGTTCGATTTGGCGCTCCCAATCTGACCACTACGCATGGGTTGAAATGGTTAGCCACGTGCTAATTTAGAGGGGATGTTGAAGGTCGCCCTGGTTGGGACGGGATTTATGGGTCGGATGCACGCGAGCGTGTACGGCACCCTGGGGAATGCGCAGTTGGTCGCGCTGGTGGACAAGAACCCCGAGCGGGCCGAGCCGCTCTCGAACGGGGGGACGATTCCGATCTTCACCACGCTTGAGGAAGCAATCACGAGCGTCGAGATCGACGCCGTCGACATCTGCCTCCCGACCGACCTTCATGCGGAATTCACGGTCAAGGCGGCGGAGTTCTGCAAGCACGTTCTCTGCGAGAAGCCGATGGCGATGAATTTGGAGGAGTGCGATGCCATGATCCTCGCCGCGAAGCGGAACGGCGTCCGGCTGATGATCGCACACTGCATCCGTTTCTGGCCGGAGTATGCGTACCTGACCAAGCTCAAGGAGACCGGCGAGCTGGGCAAGCTCCTCTCGGTGAACATGACCCGGTACGGCGAGTTTCCGTCTTGGTCGGAGAGCAACTGGCTCTCGGACGAGAAGCGAGCCGGTGGTGGCGCGTTCGATATGCATATCCACGACACCGACTATGCCCTGGGCCTCTTCGGCGATCCCGTGGAGATGTCTGCTTACGGCACCGATGATGGGAACGGGCGTGGCATCGGACAGATCTTCACCACCATGCGGTTTGCGGACGGCGCGCTGGCCCACCTAGAAGGAGGCTGGAACCTTCCCCACCACACCCCGTTCAAGATGGCGTTCCGGGCGATCTTTGAGAAGGGCGCGGCAATTATGGACGGCGGACCGTTGACCATCTATCGTCCGAACACAGAGCCGATGGTGCCCGAGTTCCCCAAGATGGAAGCGGCGGGCGGCGGCAACATCAGCGACATGGGCGGCTATTACCACGAGATCAAGTACTTCGTGGACCGCGTTCTCTCCGGCGAGCCGTTCGAGATCACGAACGCCGAGTCTTCAAGAAGAACCACCGAAGTCGTGCTTGAAGAGATTGCGCAGTCGAAGGGACGAGGCCAGTAGCGTTGATTGCCGCGCTCCTCGGCTTAAGCATCGCATGGTCGCCGGCCAAGTCGCCGACGCATCATGTAGCCGCGCGAAAGCCGTTGGAGACCGGCAACTTCGCCGCCGTCGGCGACCACTTTGAGCTGAACGGGAAGCCGTTCGTGATTCGCAGCGGGGAAATGCACTATCCCCGCGTGCCCCGTGAGTACTGGCGCGACCGCTTCCGCAAGGCGAAGGCGATGGGTCTCAACACCATCTGCACCTACGTGTTCTGGAACCTCCACGAGGCGACACCGGGCCATTTCGACTTCACCGGCAACCTCGACCTCCTCACGTATCTGAAAATCGCGAAGGAAGAGGGGCTTTACATCATCCTGCGGCCGGGACCGTACATCTGCACTGAACTCGACTTCGGCGGCTTGCCCGCTTGGCTCCTGAAGGACCCGACGATGAAGGTCCGAAGCCGGGATCCGAAGTTTTTGAAAGCCACGGGCAAATATCTGGATACCGTCGGCGCCTTGGTCAAGCCGATGCTGATTCAAAACGGCGGCAACGTGATCATGACCCAGGTCGAGAACGAGTACGGCTCGTACGGTTCGGATCACGTCTACATGGGCGCGATCCGGGATGCCTTGCTGCACGCCGGTTTTAGCGGGCAACTTTCGACTTCGGACGGCCCCGGCGATGCGAGCCTGAAGGCGGGCACGTTGCCCGGGATCGCTCCTTCCGTCAACTTCGGCGGCGGCGGACCGGGGGCCATCGCGGAACTTGAGAAGTTCCGGCCGGGGACCCCGAAGATCGTCGGTGAGTACTGGTGCGGCTGGTTCGACCACTGGGGCGAGCGGCATCACCGGACAAGCGCGGCGGGGCACCTCAAGGACATCGAGTGGTTTTTGAAGAACGACGTCTCGTTCAACCTGTACATGTTCCACGGGGGCACCAGCTTTGCCTTCATGCCGGGCGCGAATGGCGGGGCGGACTCCTACCAGCCCGACATCACGAGCTACGACTACGACAGCCCCCTCGACGAATCCGGCCGGATTACGCCGAAGTACAAGGCGTTCCGCGACGCGATTCTGAAGGTGACGGGAGAGACGCCACCGCCGATTCCACCTTCGGCAATGCCGATCGCGCTTCCTACGTTCCCTCTGACTAAGCAACCGCTGACCGGGACCGCAAGTCAGCATACGGTGAAGAAGTCGATGCACCCGCTCGCATTCGAGGCGCTCGGGCAGGCGTACGGGATGGTTCTGTACTCGACCGAGGTCATGCGGGCAGGCGTCCAGCCGCTAGAGTTCGAGAAAGTGCATGACTACGCGATCGTCTTCGTAAACGGCAAGAAGGTCGGCACAATCGACCGGCGCGAGCCGCTCGCGCCGTTGAGCATCGAGATTCCGTCCGGTGGAGCGACGCTCCAGATCCTCGCCGAGGCGAATGCGCGGATCAATTTCGGCGGCGAGCTGCCGAACGAGCGTGAGGGGATCCTCGGCAAAGTGAAGCTGGGCGGAAAGGAATTGACCGGATGGTCGCACGCGTTGTATCCGCTCTCGAAGTCGCCGGGAGCTTGGCAGTTCGATAGCTCGATCGAATGCCCGAACCTCTATACGGGGGCGTTCAACGTCGCGGTTCGTGGGGATACGTTCCTCGATATGGGCGGCTTCATGAAGGGTTACGTCTGGGTAAACGGGCATAACCTCGGCCGGTATTGGAACGCGGGGCCACAGCGGACGCTATATCTTCCCGGCTGCTGGGTGCGGAAGGGATTCAACCAGATCACGGTGCTGGACCTTGGCGACTTGCAGGCGACACCCACTTTGACCGGGCTGAAATATCCGATCTTGGACAACCGGCCTCCCAATGCGTTGAAACCGCTTCGAAAGGAGGGCCAGGCGCTGAAGCTCGCCGGGATCACACCCGACGGCACGGGCAGCTTTGAGAAGACGAACGGCTGGAAGGAATTCAAACTACCGACGGTCGCGGCCGGACGCTTTGTTTGTTTCGAAGTCTTGAGCGAGCACGGGGAGGGTCCCTACGCTTCCGGCTCGGAGCTCGAGGTGCTCGACCGTAACGGCCACCCGCTGACCGGGGTGAAGGTCATCTATGCGGACAGTGAGGAACTCGACTCCGAAAACGGGTCCGCGGCCAACTTGGTCGATCACAAGCCGGCCACGATTTGGCATACGGAGTGGAGCGGCGGCCAGCCGGGTCTTCCCCACCAAGTTGTTCTCGACCTTGGCCAGGTTCGTTTTGTCTCCGGCATTCGCTACCTGCCTCGCCCCTCCGGCCCGAACGGCCGGGTTAAAGATTTTCGCGTTTTTGTGAGCTCACGGCTCTTCCCCGGACTGTAAAACCCATGCTTGCCATCGCTAGTCTCGTCCTCGCTCAGAACATGGGCGCCCCTTCGATCCTGCCGAAGCCGGTGCTTATGCAGGCCCAGCCCGGAACCTTCACGTTCAACGCGGACACCCGCATCGTTGTCCCACGCGAGCTTGAGGAAGTCGGCAACCGATTGCAGGAAGCGTTGCGCCCCGGCACCGGACTGCGGCTAGACCTGACCAACCACGGTGGCGGGAATGCGATCGTGCTAAGGCTCGACCGCAAGTTGCAGGCGATGGGAAGTGAAGGGTATCAGCTCGATGCGAAACCAGATCAGGTCCTGATTCGCGCGTACGCGCCGGCGGGCTTGTTCTACGGAATCCAAAGTTTGCGGCAGATGCTGCCGGCGGACTCAATGCGGAAAGGGCTTGGAGCACCGCGGACGTGGTCCGTTCCCTGCGTTCATATCGAGGACCAGCCCCGGTTCGCATGGCGGGGCGCGATGCTGGACGTCAGCAGGCACTTCGAGCCGAAGGCGTTTCTCTTCAAGTTCATCGACGAGCTCGCGCTGCACAAGATGAACACGTTCCACATCCACCTGACCGACGACCAAGGCTGGCGGATGCAGATCAAAAAGTATCCGAAGCTGACCGAGATCGGCGCATGGCATAAACCGAATCAGCTCTCCGACGACCCGACGACCTACAAGGTCGGCGCCGACAAGGCGATCACCGGTTTGGTCGAGGATGGCGGCTACTACACTCAGGACGATTTACGCGAAGTCGTCGCCTATGCGAAGGCTCGCTACGTCACCATGGTCCCCGAGATCGAGATGCCGGGCCACTCCTTCGAGGTCGTCTGCGCCTATCCCGAACTCGGCAACGGAATCGATCCTAAGCGACTCGTAACTCCCGGCGTGAACGACCCTACGCCGGACGTTTTGAACGCAAGCGCCGCGACGGTTAAGGTGTATCAAGACATCTTGACCGAGGTCATGGACGTCTTCCCGTCCACCTTTATCCATGTCGGCGGCGACGAGGTTAACAAGTCGCACTGGCATAACAATCCGGTGATGCAGGCGCAGATGAAGGAACTCGGCCTTAAGAGCGAAGAGGAGCTTCAGAGCTGGTTCATCCAGCAGATGGACAAATTCATCGCCTCGAAGGGTCGGCGCTTGATCGGCTGGGACGAGATTCTTGAAGGCGGCCTTGCTCCCGGCGCCACGGTCATGTCCTGGCGCGGAATCGAAGGCGGCATCGCGGCGGCGAAGGCAAATCACGACGTGGTCATGGCTCCAACCAGCCACACCTACCTGGATTACTACCAAGCGTCCGACCGCACGCACGAGCCGAGGGCGATCGGAGGCTATGTTCCCCTTCAGAAGGTCTATAGCTTCGAGCCCGTCCCGAGTGAACTGACCGCGGACCAGGCAAAGCACATCCTCGGCGCGCAGGGCCAACTCTGGACGGAGTACATCCCGAACGCCGCCCACGTCGAGTACATGGCTTTCCCGCGTCTCTGCGCGCTAGCCGAGGTCGACTGGTCGCCGAAGGCTTCCCGCAACTACGACGACTTCCTCGGCCGTCTCCGCGTCCATCTGGACCGCTTGAAGATGCTCGACGTCAATTTCCGCCCCTTGGAAGGGTCGAAGGAAGCGGCCGTCGCGGGCTGGAAGTCGGGCGAGATGTCGCAAACGTTCACGACGCATTCTTGGGACGTAACGTCCAGCATCTCAGGTCCCGGCGTTTACCGGGCAATCTACAACTACACCGATGGCGACTGCCGGTTAGACATCGCTTGGTCGGAACTGCTGGAGGACGCGGCGGTCGTGGCTCGGGACGAGCACGTAGGCCACGCGGGTGACGCCGAGGTTGACAACGTGTACACGTTGAAATTGGCGTCGCCAAAGCCAAACTCGCGCTACACGTTAAGGGCATCGGTCCGGGCCGATGGCGGTACGGATTCGGTGGGCGACATCTTCGTGAAGAAGGCCTGGTAGTTCGGCCGCTCAGCCTGAAGGCGGATAATCGCCCGGTTGCTTGGAGGCAGGGCCGCGGTCGATGACACGGCCCCCGCCTCCAACATTTACGGCGTCGTCGAAATCGTCGCCCCGCCATGGAGGCTGACCCATTTGTTTCCGAACCAGGCCGTTTCCTGCGTACTGCTGCACGTCTGAGCGGATTGACCGAACTTGGACGCAACGACCGCACCGTTAATGATTCCGGCGACGAGGTTCCTGCCCACGACGGTAGAGAATTCCGTAATCTGTTGGCTAGAGTGGCCGTAGAGACCGATAAATGCGGACCTTTCCTCTCCGTCGATCGTACACGTGCCTTTGAATACCGGATAGCCGCCGCTAATTACGCTCGTATCACTTATGTTGACCTGGCCCGTCGAATCTCCGATCTTTACGTTGAAACGGACCGTTCCGCGCGCTGCGGGCGGTGTCGCGACGTAGGGCTTGAAGTTAATAAGCGTTCCCGGGATATCGGATCGCGTGAGTTGGAAACCCGCCGCGCCGTTGGACTTGCCCGTGGCCTGAAACTCCGTATTGTCGAAGCAGACGAAATCCGCGCTGATCGAATTGCCGTGGAGGATCCCACCGAAGGAGCCGCTTTGGAACGCATACGGCCCCGTCGCGGTCAGTACGTGGAACTGGCCCTCCCAGAGCTTGCCGTCATTGATATCGACATCCACCAGCATCGGGGATCCATCTGGAAGGGTGGCCAGAAACTCGCCAAGTCCCGACCCCGCGGCTCCGGATGGTCCGGATGCGCTCGATCCTCCGCAGCCGCTGGTAAGCAAATATGCGCCCGCGAGAAGCGCGCCGGGAAGAGTTCTCTTCATGGTTTTCATGGCTTGCACTTCGCTTCAAAGAAGAATCGTACTGTTTTGCCGGAAGGGAGATTGGGCATTACGCTGATGCTCGCAGCATCTTCAACGGTCTTGGAAGTGACGTCCTTGATCGAGTAGTTCCGAAAGATCGACGTAAGCGAGGTAGCCGGCTGCATGTTGACTTTCAGCTCTGTCTTGCCGTCCGGAAAGGTCACGAGCCGGCAATCGAAGTTCAAAGTCGGGCTCGACGTGGGGATGAATTTGCCCCGATACTCGCTGACCCCGAAAAGTACGATCGCGGGTGTAGAACTCATTTCGATCCTGGCATCCGGTCCGCTAGTAGCGGTGAGGGAGTCGAAGTGAAAGGTAACCAGACTGCGCACTCCGGTCGTGCCTACCGTTACCGGTTTGAAGGTAAGCGGTTGCCCGGGAAGGTCCGATCGCGTAAGAACCAGGCTGCCATCTGCCCCCGTTGTTCCGATTAGTTGGAAGGAAACATCGTCCGTCGTCGTGCAACTCGCGGTAATCGTCCTTCCATTAACCGTCCCGATAAAGTCCCCATTCTGCTCGGCGAATGCTCCCGTCGTGGACAAAACGTTGAAGTCTCCGACCCAACCTTCGGCATCGTTCTCGTAGATCACCAGCTCCATCGGCGACCCGTCCGGGAGGGTTGCAATATAAGTGGAAGAAACCGCTCCCCCTGCGGAGGAATTCGTCCCCGAACTCCCCCCACACCCGGCGGCCGCCAATAGGCATCCCCCTAAAATCAGAACCCTTTGTCTGTGCATCGAAGTAAAGAATAGACGATATAACCTCGGCGCAGCTTTTGCGCAATACCCCCTAATTCCCTAAGGGGTATCGCGTTACATGGAGGAACCGCTAACTCGCACCCCTTGGTTACGGGCGGCAAGGTTTTGCGCTGATTGCGAGGGACTACTCGTGGAACAGATCGTTCTGGCCCACGGTTTTCCAACCGGCCGAGCCGACTCGCTTCATTTTCAAATCCAAACCCGCGTCCCCGGTTCCATTAAAGTAGGCCAGAGCGAATTTGTGCGGCCCCACCGCGAGGGCGACTTCTCCGGTTTTTCGGATGACGCCGTGGGGGCCGTCGTTGTCGACGATCAACTTGTCGTCGATCATCAACCTTGAGCCGTCGTCGGAGGATAGGGCGAAGACGTAGACGCCGTCTTTCTGGATTCGAATGTAGCCGGTGTAGAGTTCGCCGACGTTCTCCATTGCCTTCTTGCCGTCCATCGGATTCTTGATCGTGGAGGTCGTGGTCGTGGATTCGGGGGTCAGGTTGACGAAGTCTGGGAGCTTGTCCCAGGTTCCTTTGTATGTGCTGAGGTTCGCTCCACCGATAAGTGCCGTCACGGTGGCGGCGGGCATTGGGTTCGCGGGGTGGAAGACCATCGAAGTGACGGACGACACGCGGGTCGCACCGTTGAAGGTCGCGCAGCTCAGCGTACAAGGTGCGGACACGTAGATCGTGTGGGTGTACACGGGCGAGGAGGCGCGAGGAACCGAGCCGTCGGAGGTGTACCGAATCTGAAGCGAAGCGGACGGACCGCTCATCGTAACCGGAACGCCGCCATAAACCAGCGAGGTATCCGCGGTGATCGCCGGCGCCTTGTAGACGATCGGAGCGCCTACTACGTCCAGGGCCACGACGGTTGCAATGCTATTCACGGGCTTCGCGGGGACGGTGACCGTCACGCTGCCGTCACCCTTCACGACCGAACACTCGGAGCCACCCAGAACGCGGGCACTCAAGGGCCGGTTGCCCAGGCCCGGAACGACCAACTTGCCGTCCTTCGGCCAATCGAAGACCTGAAGGTAAAGCCGGGTCTTTCCGCGCATGAGCTTTGTCGTGCTGCGTCCCCAGGGGAGCTTCTCGAAGACGGAGGCGGTGGTTCCGTAGATCGAATCGCCGTTGACGTGCATCCATTGGCCCATGTCATGAAGCCGCTCAACCGCTTCGGGCGGGAAGGTGCCGTCGGCGCGGGGGCCGATGTTTAGCAGATAATTGCCGCCCTTTGAGGCGATGTCGATAAGGTTGTGAAGGAGAACGGTGGTCGACTTCCAGTGGGTGTCGGCCGCGTTGTAGCCCCAGTGGTCGTTCATCGTCATGCAGGTCTCCCAGTCCTGGCCCGGGAGGCCGGTGGCGGGGATGGTCTGCTCGGGAGTGCCGTAGTCACCGGCCATTAGGCGGGCGTCCTCGATGCCGGCGCGGCCGACAGAGACGCGGTTATTGACGATGACGGTCGGGTTGACCTGACGGCAAAACGCGTAAAGCGAGTCGCCAAGGTTGGCGTTCCAGGTGTTCTCCCACTCGCCATCGAACCAGAGCACGCCGATCTTGCCGTACTCGGTGAGGATCTGCTTTACGTCGTTGCGCAGGTACTGGTTGAACCGGTCGAAGTTCGCTCCATCGGCCGGTCGATCCGCGACTTCCCAACCGCGGCGGGGCAGGTAGTCCGGGTGGTGCCAGTCCATGATCGAGTGATAGAAGCCCATCTGGAGGCCCTTCTTGCGCACCGAGTTGGCTAACATGGCGGCAACGTCCTTTTTGTACGGGGTGTGCTCAACCGACCAATCGGTGTACTTCGAGTGGAACATGTTGAAGCCGTCGTGGTGCTTCGTGGTGAGCACGACGTACTTCATCCCCGCATCCTTCGCCATCGCCGCCCAGAGGTCCGGGTTGAACTTGACGGGGTTGAACTTCGGCTGAAGCTTCTCGTACTCGTGCACCGGAATGTGGGCTTCCTCGCGGATCCACTCGGCGTAGTTCGTCTTATCACCCCACTTGCCGGCGGGGATCGCGTAGAGGCCCCAGTGAATAAACATCCCAAAGCGGGCGTTGCGCCACCAATGCATCCGCGCGTCGTGCGCGGCCTTCGACTCCTTCGGGATGACGGAGCTTTGGATGAGTTTTGGTGCGTGGACGGGATGGAGGATAGCGGCGGCAGCGATGGCGGCGAAGGTAATCATGATCGGAACTCTGGAATCAGCTTAACGGGTGGGGGCTTACTTGGGAACGGTGGCCCCGTAAATACGGAGCTCGTAGAGATGGACGCCGACGTTGGCGGAGTTATGGAGCATCGTGACGCGGATGTAGCGCGCAGTAACCGGCGTCCAGGCGTTTCGATAGCCGTGAAAAGTTGAGGGCGTTTCGTTGGCCGAGGCGTCCACGGCGGTTCGCCAGGTCTGGTTATCCTCGCTGGTCTCGATCTTGTATTGGTAGTACCGGCCGTCTCCGTAATAAGGGAAGAGCCAGGCTCCGCCGACGGTCTTGGATGCGCCGAGGTCGATCTCGATCCACTGCGGGGCCGGCGAGGCGGACCAGTAGCCGCCCGTCAGGTTGCCGTCCACCGCAAGCTCAGGGGCGTGGCTGCCTTCGGTGTGGCCGGAATCCCAGACCTTCGCGCCGACCGCGATGCCGGGATCACTATTCAGATTGAGGAGGCTTGTGATGTCTCCGTCTTTCGGTCCGTACTTGGCGAGCACATCTTTAACAAGAGAGCCGGGACGCTCGGGAGCGGATTCCTTGGGTTGGATTTTTCTCTCTGTCCAGCCTTTCTCCCAGGTCGCATAGTCGGGGAGTTTTAGGTTGGCGGTGGATCCACCGCGTTCTAGGGCAGCAAAGAAGAGATTCCAGCGCTCACGGATGAAGTCCTCGTTGAGGCCGGCCCATTCCTTGTTGGCGTAGTCGAAGAGCTCCGGTCCTCCCCAGATTGTGATCTGCATGCGGGCGTTCCACTCCATCAGATCCTTCTCTTCCGGCGTGCGGCCCCAGCGGCGGGCATCCGCGATCCAACTAGAGAGGCGGTGCTCGGGGATGATCGCCATCGTGCGGTCGATATCGTGGAGGAGGGCGAAGAAGGCGGCCTTATGCTTCGCGTAGCCAGCCTTGTCGTCGTCGAAAGTCGAAACCGCGGCGGCGAGGCGGGCGTCCGCGAGCGCGCCGAGCCAGGTTTTGGTGACATCGACGAGGTCTCGCTCCAAGAGGGCGTTGCCGTGGACTAGTTGCTCCAGGTCGGCGAGATGGGTGGTGGCTTCCCTTAGAACTTTAGGGTCATAGGCGGGAGGCGAGATTCGTCCAAGGGATGGCCTGAGTCGCCAGGTCTGGGTTTCGGATTTGGTCTTCCCGCCATAGGTGGAATCGAGCAAGGTTCGCCAAGCGGCATCGCTCGCTGCCTTGGCGGCAGGGTCGGCGAGGCCTCCGTAGCGAGCCTTCGCGTATTCGGCGACCCATCCGCTTTGGGCATCCGAGGCGGGGATCTTGTCGCTCGTCCACATCGCGTCGGTGAGTAATTCGTAGACGGCGGGGTTTTGGTCGATCCCCTCCATTGTCATGCCCATACCGAGCATCTTGCCGTGGTCTGGGTTGTTGAGGTCGCCGATGGCGCGGTCGGCGTAATGCTGGAGATCACCGAAGAGCGTCGTGTTTTGGCCGTAGTTGTGGAGAGTGTTGTAAATCCAACCGCCATCTTTGACCGCAGGCAGCCGGCCCCAGACGGGGGCGTCTGCGGTGTCGAGATCGAGGATGATGATCTTCCCTTTGGGGACCTCGTCGACGAGAGCGTCGGCGCGAGGAACGGTCCAATATTCAGCCTCGTTTCGGAAGAGCCAACCCTGCATGACCCAGGTGCCCTCGGGATCGGCTTGGTGGATTGATTCGTAAACCGACTTGCCGCAGGCGGATAGGTCGCTGAGCTCGGTTTCCTTGGGGAACTGCGGATTCTGCTCGTTGAAAGTGTCGCAGAGATAGTAGTGATCGGTGCCGAACTCCTTCTTGTACTCCGTCACGTACCGCTTGCCGATATCGACAAAGATTGGGTTGCGAACATCCACGAAAGTGGTGGGGTCGAATCCACCCCAGGCGGTCGGGCTGGAGAGTTTGACGTCCGGGTGGTACTTAGAAAAATCTACGGGGACGAAGCCGGAGAAGCCTGAGACGACGGGCGTCATGCCAAGCCCGCGTTCGGAGGCGAGGATCTTCTTCTGAAGGTCAGCCTGGCCATCGATCCAACTTTGAGGCATCGGCCCGCCGTGCCCGTTGACGTTCCCCATCCAATGCCATGGTAGGAACGCGGGGCCAGAAAAGAACTTCTCAATCGATGCATCCGGCAGGCCGTAGCTGCGGAAAACCTTCTGCCAGATCTTCTCCTGCCCGTTCAGCGCGAGGGGGAAATTGACGCCGTGCAGCGCCATCCAGTCGATCTCATGCTGCCACCGCTTCCAATCCCACCAAACGGCCGAGTAGCCGAAGGTGCAGATGTTGAAGTAGTGCCGATACCGGTTCGGGCATACGACATGCCGCTCCGCGTACTCCGGCAATTGTTTCGGCATCGTGAGGTTCGATTCCGACCAGTTGACCTGGATGTGGCAGGCGGTCCGCAGGTATTCGTACGCGGCTCTGGTGAGGGCAACCGGGGAGGTGCCCTTGATGGTCACCTTGCCGTTTTGGGCGCTGACGGTGAATTCGTCCAGGCCGTCGGGGCGTTTGTCGGTGAGGGTCAGCTGGAAGTAGCGGGATTGCCGGCCGATGGTTCGTTGGAGGACGCCGTAGGCGGCATCGAGCCCCTTTCGATCGGTTCGGACGTGATCGGTTTTAGGATTCAACCCTTTCAGGGTTGGGGTTTCTACGCCGGCGTCGTCCCAGGGTAGCGCCTCGGGCGCAACCCTTCGCTGGACGGATAACCCTTTCAGGGTTAGGCCGGAATCTTCCGAAGGGCGGGCGTTTTGCGACGACGTTACGGCACCGATTGAGGAAGCTTTGTTTCCCGCATCACACGACCCAGAGAGGTTATCGGTGACGGATGCATCGAACCCTGAAAGGGTTCTCTGTCCAGCGAAGGGTTGGACGCGAAGAGACCTACCCTGGCAGACAGGCAGCGCACCCGAATCAACCCTGAAAGGGTTGGACCCCACAATCGAATCGTTCCAATCCGAATCTAAAACGAACGTGACTAAAGCTAGCGTAAAAATCATGGGTGGGCTCGGAGGACGTCGATCTCGGCGGCGGTGGCCCAGGGGCCGCCGCTTTGTTCGGACTTGGCGACGAAGCGGAAGTAGCGGGCGGTGACGGGGGCCGCGAACGTGACCCGGGTGGCTTTGCGGGTGTTGGGGAAGCTGCCCTGGGCGGCCTGCAAACCCCAGTTTTTGCCGTCGGCGCTTACGTAGAATTCATAGGCTTTGACCATCCCGTTCACGCCTCCGTCCTGGCGCGGGAGGTAGCGGAAGCCGTTGATGAGGGCAGGGGTGCCCATGTCCACGACGATTTCGTGGGGGTATTTGGCGACGGTCGGATCGTAGCGAGTGTGCCAAAAGGTGTCGGCGTTGCCGTCGATGGCATTGATCGCGGGGCCCTCGTCGGTTTCTTCGCTGTCGGCCGAGACTAGCTTCCAGCCTTTCTTCTCGATGCGCGGGTCGGCGACGACCTCGGCGATTGCCTGGGCGACGGTGGGAGTGTCGGCGAGTTCGATTGGCTTCGCCCCGGTTTCTCTTGCGGCTTGCCGGGTGAGGGGGGCGAAGTAGATCGGGACAACGTCCTGCATTTGCGATGCCAAAGGGTCCATCTTGGGGACGCAGACGTAGAGCGATGCCCTTGGGAATTGGGTGTGTAGGTTTTGAAGCTTCGTGCGCAGCTCAAATTCGTACCGGTCGCGGTCGGCGAAGTTCTTTTGCTCGGGGAGGACGACGGCTTTGCCGTTCCACACCTTCGGATTAAGCATCCGCGTGCTGCCTTTGCCGGAGAGGGTGGTTTCCTTTTTGTCGCTCGTGAATTGGCTGACGAGGTATTCGGAGCCGAGGGCGGTGGCCAACGATTTGCCGATTTGTGGGGAGTCTGCGAAGAGGACGACCTCGGCGGTCGCGCGGCCTTCGGGGCCGTTTTGGGTTAGGGTCGCGAATTTGAGGAGGCGGGTAATCGGAGATGCATCGCCAAATCGGTTTGTGACGTAAGAAGACCGGAAGGATTCAACCCTTTCAGGGTTCGAAATTTGGTGGGCGGTCGCGACCAGGGTAGCGCCCTCCTTCGCAGAGCTACGGCGGACGCAACCCTTCGCTGGAAGGATAACCCCTTCAGGGTTAAAGAAGTGGTCTGCAGCATCGAAGGCAGACGTCTCAGTCAAAACCCAATGTTCGGTCGCGGATGGGATCGCGGGGTTTTTGACATAGCCCTTGGGGTTCCGCCCACCAGCATTCCAACCCTGAATGGGTTGTCTGTTCAGCGAAGGGTTTCCTACCCTGGCACGGATCGTCGCAACACACCTACAACCCTGTAAGGGTTGAATCCTTTCATGGTTTGCGGCGGAAAAGGCCATTAGAAAAAAAATCATTTGATCTCACCTTCGAAGGTCAGGACCTCGAAAGGCTTTAACACGATGGTGGCGCCGGAGGCGGGGGCTCGGCTTCCCGTGGTGGCATCGGTCTCCGGATCCTCTTCTTTGGGCTTCTCGTCGTTGTCCGGCTTCACTGCTTTGATGGGAATCGACAACTGGTTCGTCGCGCCCTTGAATGGGGACTTGGCGACCCAGGTGCCGTGGACGCCATTCGGTAACTCGAACAATAAATGCGGGTCGATGGCGAAGGCTTGGGGCTTATCCGAGGGATTGCGTAGCGTCAGGATCGCCTTGCGAGGGGACCAACTGGCCCAGCCGTAGACTTCGAGGTTGTTCGGATCGCCGCCGACCCAGTGGGTGTCGGCGAGCACGTCCCGATTGGCATACGACCAATTCGCGGCCTCGGCGAGTTCGTCCCAGTTCTGCTTTGTGAGTAGCGACGGCGTAATGTACATCTCCTGGAGCTGAGTGCCGGTGCCGAAGTAGTCGTGGATTTCGGAGCGGAAGTCGCCATCTGGGTCCGTGTTTAGGTGGAACGCTTGCTTCGCGTAGATGAGGCCGTGGAGCATGAGCGAGTTGAGCGGATACAGCGGGCCGCGCTCGACGATGCCATGGAAGGTGTCGCCATCGCGGTAGGTGATCCACTTCTGCCGCCAACTCCCGACGCCCGCGAAGGAGTGGTCGGAGCCGCCGCGCCAGATCGAGTCGGCGTATTGCGTCCAAAACGGGGACGGCCACGTGCCGGTGGTTAGGTTGATGAAGAGACCGGGTTTGGCGGCACGAAGGTCGTGGATGAGCTGGATCGCGGCCTCGAAATCGCTGGTGAACGCACTGCCAGGGTAGTACTTGTCGGGGCTGCCCGTGCCGTCGAATTTGAACTGGTTTATGCCGTATTTCTTGACCAAATCCATGCAGACGTTGTGGAATAGGTCGTAATACTTCGGGCCGGAGAGGGCATAGCCTTGGCTGTCGATCTCCATCCCCGCCGCCTTGCCGGCTTTGAGGCGTTGGCCGCGCGGGTCTCCGTAACCGCCCCAAGGAGAGAGCCATATGCCGGGGTCCGCACCGTACTTCTCGGCCGCCTGCTTGAGGGGGGTGAAGCCGTTGGGGAAGTCTTTATGGAACTGCCAGAGGGTCGATGTATCGTCCCAGCCGTCGTCGAATAGGAAGGAGGAAAGGTGGACCTTGCGGTTGACTGCCAGTTCCTGGCCGAAGGTATTGATCCGATCGACGCACTCGGTTTCCTTGTACCGGCCGAAGTAGCCGATGTCGTACCAAGAGTTGTAGTGCAGGAAAGGCTTATAGGGGCGCGGCCGCTCCTTCTCAAGGTAAGCGAGGAAAGCGCGGCGCTCTTGGCCCTCGGGGGCGACGCCGAAGACGGCGGAGTAGGTGACCGACTGCCCTTTGCGCAAGGCGAGCTTGCGGTCGATGTGGACGCTCCAGCCGAGCCTCGGATTGACGCTGGAGACAGACATCGGGTGCTCGATGCCGATGAAGAGGCTGCTCGTCATGAGGGGCGAGCCGGGGCAGTTGCCCATGACCACTCCCTTATCGCCACCCTCGCCGAGACCGACGCTCGCGATATCGGCGTCTCTGGTCGGGGTGCTGAGGGTGATGAACTCACGGATGTAATGGGCGTGGTCGTGGAGGACGACGCGCCACTTGACGGTGACGCCGGTGGCGGGATCGACGAGGGTCGCTGCGATCGCCTTGCCGCCCGGCTCGTTGTCGGGGGTGATATTGCCTTGGAGCTTGAGCTGGGTCGCGGTGACGGTGTGGCCGTCGCGATACTTCAGGGAGAAAGCGTCGGAGAGGACGGCGTGGTGCTGGACATCCCAGGCGTTGCGAAAGCCGAAGAAGCGGAGTCCGCCGGTTGCCGCGGTGAATCTCGCCTCAATCCCTTTGTTGATAAGGGCGGTGTAGTCGGGCCGGTTCACGAGTCTTGCCGCACCGGGGTCGCTGGGCAGCCAATTCGTCTGTGCCCCGGCTGCCCCTACGATGCACGTTCCGATGGCCGCGCACGCCATATGCTTCATGCGTTAAATCTAGCTCATACCGGGCCAGGTTCGCCTTTGTCGAAATTATCCCTTCAAGGCGGCAATGGCTTCTTCGAGGATGGGCTCCAAGATATCAAGGTCTCGCAGACGTCCGATGGTGATGCGGATGCACCGGTCGAGCGGAGGTAAGCCCGGTTTTCGAACAAATACGCGACGATGCAGCAGGTCTTGCAACAGCGCATCGGCTCGCGCTTTGGTGCCCACGTCTATGGTGAGAAAGTTTGTATGAGACGGCAGGGGTTTTAGGCCCCGAGTTCGGACAAACCGAGCGAGTCTCTCACGCGATTCGTTTGTGTCGGCTACGACGTTGGCCAGGTGATGCGGATCATTCAACGAGACAAGCGCGGCACGCTGCGCGACAATTGAGACTCCAAAGTGCATGCGAATTCGATCTAGTCGCCGCACCACCGAGTCTGTGCCGATTGCATAGGCGACGCGCAGTCCAGCCAGGCCGTAACCTTTCGAAAACGTCCGTAGTACGACCGTCGAAGCATCAGACGGGTCCATGTCCGCCACGGCGGGCGCGAAGTCACTGTAGGCTTCGTCCAAGAGCAGCAGGGCATCCGGTGGCAGCCGTCGCTTAAACTCCTGAACGTCCGTGATGGACTGCCATGAGCCCGACGGGTTGTCTGGATTCGCCAAGTAGACGATCCTGGCGTTCACATCCCACGCTTTCGCAATCAGCGCCTCAAGGTCGACCGCATCGTTTCGATAGGGCACGCGATGGATCTCCAAGCCGGCCCCCTGAGCCCCATACTCGAACGTGGGATAGGTCCCCAGGGTGGTAATGGCCGCGCTCCCTGGGTCAGCAAAGGCTCGGCAGAATAGGGCAAGCAAATCGTCGATACCCGCACCGAGAACAACCTCCTCGATGCGCACCCGGTGCTTCTCCGCCAACGCCGAACGGAGCGTAATCCCTTCCGGATCACCGTAGTTTTGCAGGTTATTGAAGGGAACAGAGATCGGGATTTTGACGATGAGGCCAGGCGGCGCCATCTCAGATTTCAAGCGAGGCGAAGGTCCGAACGGACTCTCGTTTGCCCCCAGTCGGAGCAAGAACGACCTTCCTAGTTGCCGCTCCAGCGTCTCCGGCCCTACAAACGGAGTCTGGTTCGGGAGCGAGGCGATCAGGTTGGATTCGATGGGCACGTTGGAATGTTATCCAACGTGGCGTGATTCGCTCCAAACCCCTGTAGCCCGCGACCGAGCTCGGCGAGCTCGCGGTCCCCGGCGTAGCATTGACCGCAATTGTCACGCCGGGGACCGCGAGCGGCACGTGCATCCGGTCGCGGGCTACTTGTTGCTTACTTGTCGACGACCAGGATCGTGAAGGAGCCGGGGAGCATGGGACGACGCTGGCGGCGACCTCCTGGGGCCGCATTGGGATCGGCGGCAGGGGCGGGGCCGTATTCGGCCGCGATGAGGAGGATTCGGCCGGTCTTCGTGTCGATCGTCAGGGTCTTCGCACCCTGGGTAGTGGCGACGTTTTGCTCGACTACGAACGTCGTCGGGCTGGTCTCCTTGATGACGGTGAGGGTGCCGTCGCCCTGGGAGCTGAAGGCTTCGCCAGTTGCCGGGTTGAAGGTGGCGCCGTCGGTGCCTCGTCCGATCGGGAGGGTCTCCAGGATCTTGCCGTCGCGGGCGTCGAGGATCACCACGGTCTGCGGATCGTGACAGGTGGCGAAGAGGATATGGTTCTTCGCGTCGATTGCGAGGCCGCCGGGGCCGCCGCCCTTGCCGGCGAGGTCGTAGGTGCCGGTCATTTTCATCGTCTTCGCATCGACGACGGCGATCTTGTCCTTGTCCTCGAGGTCGATATAGATATGGCCGTGGCCGTCGGTGACCGCTTGCTCCGGTGCGCCACCGAGGCTGATCGTGCCGAGAACGGAACCGTCGTTCGCGTCGATGACCGTCACGTTCGGCTCGCTGTGGCTGAAGACGTAAATGCGGTGGTTGAACGGGTCACCCAGGATGCCGTCCGGGCGTCCCTGAACCGGGATCGTCTTGATCACGGCAAGGGTTTTGGAATCCCACATGGCGACGGGACTGCTGGAGGAGAAGCCGTGGTGGTATTTGGCGTCGGTTGCCGTGCCGCGGGCATTGGTGTTCGCGATCTCTCCAACGAGGGTCAGCGTGTCGAGGTCATAGGCAGAGACGCGGGCGGTAGTCCCGCCTCGAGCAACGTAGAGTCGGCGGTCGGCGGAGTCCGCATACACGTAGTCAAAGCCACCATCGCCGCCGACTTTCGCCCGCTTGGTGACGTGGTAAGGGCCGTCTTGGGTCTTGTGGGTCGTTGGGGCCGCGCCGGGCAGCAGGACTGGGAAGAGGAGGAGGGATAGAGAGAGGGGGCTCATGGCAACATTCCAATTGGTATCGAATGCGCGTACGGCCTTTTGTGGGTGTTTGTTCTGTGGCTTGTTTGAGGAGAGGCGGGGCTGAATGGAAATTCAGCTTGGGGCGGGGTCGCGGTTCTGGCGCGACAATTGCGGACCACGCTATTGCGGGGACCGCGAGCGGCACAAACGTCCGGTCGCGGGCTACCCGGGATTGCGGCGTTCCGATTATTTCGTGGGGCGACAAATTAGCAAGGCTACGACTTCGCGGGAGGCTTGGGCGGCGGGCAAGCGGCGGGGTTGGTGGCTCCAGCGGAGGGCGGCGCCGAAGAGGCTCCAGGCGAGGACGGTAGCGACGGTTTCCCTTGCATTTGGGCCTCGGCCAGCGGCGGGGAAAACGGTAAGGGCTTCGCGGTCGTTCTCAAGCCACCTCGTTAGGAAGGCCTGGATTGTCTCCTGAAGGGTGGTCATGAAGGTGGGGGCGAGCTGGTCGGCGTGCTTGGGGCATTCACCGGGTACGCGTCCCATAAACTCGAAGATCGCCTCGGCGATGACGCCCAGGCTATCGGCGCCCACCGGGATTCCGTGGGTGAGGCGCGAGCAAAGGGTCGACTCCAAATCGCCCTTTAGCATTGCACTGGCCAGGTGACGCTTATCTTCGTAGTGCGCGTAAAAGGTCGCGCGGTTAACGGTTGCCCGCTCGGTTACGTCGCCGACCGAGATTTCGCTATATGGGCGTTCGTTGAGGAGGGACCGAAAGGCGTCTTCGAGCAGTTTCTTGGTCCTTCTGACCCTCGGATCAAGCTTCGGCGCCCCAGGACATGTACTAGTTTCCATTTATTTCCTCAACAAATCGACCGTTTTGTCGGCTACACGACAAACGAGCGATTTTGCCCATTGAAGTGCCCATCCGACATGCGTAAGTATACGACATGCGTTGCTTAGACAACCCGTGACGCATAGGAGACCCATGAAGAATATTCTGCTCGTTACCTCTAGTCCCCGCGGAGAGATGTCGCATTCGACCAAGGTGGCGACGTCGCTGGCCCACGATTTGGGCGGCGATTTGACCGTTCGCGAATTATGGCGAGAACCGATCGCGCCGATCGGCCCGGATTTCGTCCATGCGCACTTTACGCCCGAGGCGGATCGGTCGGCGGCTCAGCGTGAAGTTTTGGCGCAGTCGGAAGCAGCGATCGCTCAGGTCCAGGCGGCAGACGTCGTGGTCATCGCAGCGGGCATGATCAACTTCGGAATGCCGGCGGTGCTGAAGATGTGGATCGATCTGATCACGCGATCCGGCGTGACGTTCCGCTACGGCGAGTCGGGACCGGAGGGTTTGCTGACCGGCAAGCGATTGATCCTGGTTTTGGCCGCGGGCGGCGTGTACTCGAACGGCCCGATGGCGGGTTATGACCATTTGGAGTCGGCGTTGCGCGCGGTGCTTGGATTCCTCGGCTTCTCCGATATCGAGACGGTCTGGATCGAGGGCGTCGCCTACGGCGAGGATGCGACGGAGCGGGCGTTGTCGCAGGCGGGAGCCCGGACGTTGGAATTGGCGGCTCGGTAACTAACCTCGCAACTTGCCATCCGGGTAGCCGTGCAGGATGCCGAGGGAACGCAGGTTCTGGGTCGCCTCTGCGGCCCAGTGGCCTGTCGGGACGTCTGAGAATTGCTGAAAGGCTTCGCCTGGTTGAGGGCGGCGCATTGCGAGGAAGGTTGCGGTGTCTCGCTTGAGCTGAATCGTCATTTCCGCTGGGTCGGCGCCGAGCTTGCTTAGCTCGGTGCTGAAGGTTGTGATGAGATCGAGGATCTCCTTCTGGTGACGATCGAAGCCGGGTTTTACAGCCTTGAGGCCCCAATCCCAATCCGCCAATCGCTTAGCGAGGCCGGCCGTGTTCGCCGAAAGCTGCCCAATTGCGCCTCTCTCCTGCGCCATGCCGGACACAATATTGTGGGTTCTCAAAAAGGCCGCATTGGCCTTGACCGCGAACTCATATCGGCTTGCAACGACGGGACGGTATCCAAGTCCTTCGGGATAGCCGGCCAAAGCGCCGCCGCTCTTTAGATCCGAGATCGCTTCATAAGCCCAATGGTTTTTCGGTGTGTCCGGAAAATTGTCCGACTGTGCCGCCGAGTAAGAAGAAACGCAAAGCGTCAAGCCAATCGAACCCAGGAAAGAGCCCATATGTGTACGCTACCCGGCTTTGGAGCCGTCCACGTAAGGCTGGGGACCGCGAGCGGCACGTGCATCCGGTCGCGGGCTACAGGGCTTTGCGGTTCATGGCAAACGTTCCTGTAACGGCGACCAATGATTCGACCAGGTTTGGATGCCTTTTGCGACCTCATCAGGTTTTTCCCGGCCATCGCCGGTGGCGATCCATTCTCCGGCTTCCCAGAGGTCGCGGGCGCGGATGAAGGCGGGGAGGGCGTGTTCTTCGGATTCGGTGAGGAGTCGTTCTTGACGGTAGCCGTTTAGGTAGGCGTCGCAGGCAGCCCGCAATTCCGGCTTCTCGATGTGGTGGTCCCTCCACGGCCAGAGGAAGCCGGCGAGGTCAAAGGCGCGCCAGCCGATGCCGCACTGGGCGAAATCGAAGAGGGTGGCATGGTCGCCCTCAAAGTAGCAGTTTCCTTGGTGGACGTCACCGTGGATCGGGCCGAAGGTCTCCTGGGTTTTGGGGATCGCGTCAATTCGGCCGCGCATTTCTTCGACGAAGGGGCGTAGCGGCTCGGCGTCGGTGACTTCGTTGAGGAGCGCCATCGGCCGGTCGAGGAGGCCGGCGGTATCGAAGGGGCGAACATCTTTCGGAATTGTCATTCCTTGGCAGGCGCGGTGGAGTTGGGCGATCGTGCGGCCGAGGATCTCGGCCTTGGCCGGTGGGGTCGGCCATTCGACATCGCCTTCCGCCCATCGAGTCAGGAGGCCCAAGCCACCGTCGAAAGGCTGGCCATAGCGACCATCGACGCCAGGAATCGCTTCGGCGACAAGCACCCCTTCCCCGCTCGCCTGCGCGAGGAGGGAGCCTTCGAACTCCACCCAGTAAGGGCGGGCGGAGAGAAACGGGCCGGAGATTCTCAGCGCAAACCGCTGACCATCCAGGGTCGCTTCCATCACCGAGGCGCCGCCTTGACCGGGGCGGATCATCTTCGCGGACACGTCGCTCGCACCGTAAAACTTGGCCAACTGCTCCAGAAGCATAGACGCAAGTCTACATCAGGGAAAGGTTGCGGACGACCATCTCAAGCGGTGTCGGATTTGGAAAAAGACGCGACATTTCGTCCCGATAGGCATGGACCGCGTAGACGATCTCTTCGCGGTCGCGTAGCGGCAAGCCAAGGAGTTTTTGGCATCGGGCGTCGACGTGGTCCCGAAACAGGTCCCTAAGGCCGAAGAAATTGAAGGCTTGGGGACCGGGGTCGACGCCGGTCGCATGGAGGGCCCATGCGCGCAGAAGGTAACCACGGTCGTGCTGGAGGCCAATGGTCAGGATCGGGTGGAGGCCGCGGACGAAGGCCTTTCGATGCTTCAGGCTTGTCAGCCAGAACTCCTCAAGGAGCGTAAACGGCGGGATAGGGGCGGGATCCCGAGGGGTCGGCGAGGGGAGATCGAGGCGGAGGTAGCCGTCCCACGCGACTTGGCCGCCGTGGAGGACGTCGATGATCGTGCCGTCCTTTGCGACGCCGTGGAGGAACGGGAATCCGCCGATCTGGAACCGCTGGCCGGTGAGGAGGAGACTGCCAATGCTCTCGGGGGTCCAGTCCTTGCCCTCGATCCAAAGGTCGATGTCGCTGACCTCATCGCAATCGCCCCTTGCGATTGAGCCGCCGATGTAGACCGCGTCCACGGCCGAATCGGCGGCGAGGACGCCGAGGATTTGGGTTAGGGCCTTCTTTGGCGCGTTTGGGGACAGGTCGGCGACGTCCATATGGTTGACGGGGAGTGTACATGGGCGGCGGTTTCGAGGATGTGATGTAGCCCGCGACCGAGCCAGGCGAGCTCGCGGTCCCCAGAGTTACGTGGGCGGCAATTGTTACGTCGGGAACAGCGAGCCAGTGAGAGCGTTACGCGGTGGAGGCGTAACATTTTCGGTCGACCATACGCCGGGGACCGCGAGCGGCACGTGCATCCGGTCGCGGGCTACAGGAGTTGGCGGTACGTTAAGAATTAGGACGTGGTGCGCAGACTCGGAATGTGGGGTCGGTACGCTTTTAGGTCATGTTCAGCCTGTTGCCCGCGGCGATGCTCGCGGCCTCTGCCCACCTCCAGGGACCAACTTCGAAGATCGGAATCAACGCTCCTAAGCTGGTCGTGCTTATCTCCGTCGATCAGTTTCGCGGTGACTATGTCGAGCGGTTCTTCCCCTACTTTCTCCCCGCGCGATCCGGCGGGAAGCTGGGGGGATTCAAGTTTCTGATGGAGACGGGGGCGCACTTTCGGAATGCGATGCATAACCACCTTCCGACCGCGACGGGTCCGGGTCATGCGACCTTGATGTCGGGCTCCGAGCCCGCGTACGACGGCATCGTAAACAACGACTGGTTTGACCGCGCGACGGGGAAATCCACCTATTGCGTCGACGATGCGAGCGTGCAAGTTGTCGGCGGCACGGGGACGGGACCGTCGATGAGTCCCCGCAACTTGATCGTTACGACGGTCGGCGATGAGTTGAAGATGGCGACCAACGGCCGCTCGAAGGTGGTCGGCGTGGCGATCAAGGACCGCGCGGCGATTCTTATGGCCGGTCACGCGGCCGACACCGTGATTTGGTACCAGCCGGCGAGTGGGAGTTGGGTGACGAGTTCTTGGTACGCGCCTTCCCATCAACTGCCAGGATGGGTGCAGGCCCTCGATGCGACTCGGCCGGTCGATAAGTTTGCGGGCAAGGTTTGGGAGCCGCTGCTTTCCAACGATGCTTACGACCTCAGTCGAAAGTCTCCGTTCGAGAAGGCCTCTTCCAACGCAAAGACCTTCTCGCATCCCATGGATGCCAGTCCCGGCTCGGCCCTCTATTCTGGGATGGCCACGAGCCAATATGGGAACGAGGTCACTTTCGCGGCGGTCGAGCGGGCCATCGACGCGGAGAAGCTCGGCCAGCACGATGTTCCCGACGTGCTCGTCGTCAACCTCTCCACCAATGACTACGTCGGCCACCGCTATGGCCCCAACAGCCCGGAGGTTATGGACATTACGGTCCGCACCGACCGTCTTTTGAGCGATCTCCTCAATCACTTGCAGCAGGTCGTGCCCGGCGGCATCGATAACGTGGCGATGGTCCTTACGGGCGACCATGGCGTGAATCCGATTCCCGAAGAGTCCAACGATGTTTACAAGACGGGCGCGGTTCGTGGGGTCGAGGCCGGGGCTCTGTCGGCCGTAAGTAAAGCCCTGAACGCCAAGTTTGGCGAAGGTAAGTGGATTCTCGGCGGCGAGTTGTTTGAGCAGAACCTTTATCTGAATCGCGAATTGGCAGTGGAGAAGGGGCTCAAGATGGCGGACGTCGAGCAGGTTGCGGCGGACGCGGCGGCTTCGGCTCCCGGCATTTTCGGCGCGTTCACGCGAACCCAGATCATGAACAACGGCCTGCCGAGCTTCCCGTTCCGGGATCGAATTTTGAACGGCTTCAACACCCGGCGGGGCGGCGACGTCATGGTGCTTCAGGCGCCCGGGAATCTCTTTGAGGGCGGCTCCGGCACCGACCATGGCGCGGTTTGGGACTACGACGCACATGTCCCGATCCTTATCCGAGCGCGCGGTATCAAGCCGGGTAACTATTTGAACCGCGTTTACACGTCCGGGATCGCGCCGACGCTTTGCCGGCTGCTGGGGATTGAGTCGCCTTCCGGCAATGTCGGCGTTCCGCTCGTCGATACGATCGGCCGCTGAAGCTTCGATCGCGTTCGAACCGATAGGCCCTTTCGGGGGCCTATCGTAGAGGGATGGTCACCGTATTCATCCGTTACACCCTTGACCCGCACCGGGCCGACGCTTTCGAGGCGTACGCGAAGCGTTGGCTCGAGATCATCCCCGCGTGCGGCGGCGACCTGATCGGCTACTTCATGCCGCATGAGGGGACGAACAATATCGCGTTCGGGCTTATCAGCTTTGCGAGTCTGGCCTCGTATGAAGCCTATCGCACTCGTTTAAAGCAGGACGCTTCGGCTTTGGCCAACTTCGCGTTTGCGGCAGAGGAGAAGTTCATCCTCGCGGAAGAGCGCTCGTTTCTTCGACCGGTGACGCTATGATCGCCTTTATGGAGCCGGCTGATGCGACGAACCTGTCCGGGATCTCTCGGGTCGCGTCGATCCTTGCCGATCCTTCGCGGCTGGAGATCGTGGTCATGCTCATGGACGGCCGGGCCTTTCCGGTTTCGGAGCTAGCGGTACGGGCACATGTCTCGGTTGCAACGGCGAGCCATCACCTTTCCGTGCTTCTGGAGGCCGGGTACGTCGAGGTTTTCGCGCAGGGGCGTCACCGCTATTATCGGCTCGTAGACCTTCGTCTTGCGGAGCTTGTCGAGCGCCTCGGGGCGTTGACCCCTCCCTGCCGCGAGCCTTTGTCGCCGGTGCAGCGGACGCTGTTTACCGGGCGGTCTTGCTACCGCCATCTCGCCGGCCAGTTGGGGGTTTCCTTGCGGGCGGGAATGGAGAGACGGGGGCTGATCACTCGTTCCGGCGAGGTTTATGAAGTCACTGCTCTGGGTCGTGCATTTTGGGCGGATCTTGGGCTTTTTGAGCTGCCTCTCGGACACTTTTGCCTCGACTGGACGGAGCGTCTGCCCCATATCGGCGGCGCCCTTGGCCGAACGTTGTTCGCGCATTTGCTGGACCTAAAGTGGATCGCGCAAGGCGAGATTCCTCGTCAGGTCCTTATAACGTCTTTGGGCAAAGAACGCTTCCGCGAATTGGAATAGGTAGGGCGGCGATTCGGCTTTGCGCCAAATGTCAAACTGGGCCAAAGGGCCTACCGTTGGGCGGCCCACGAATCTATCCCCGCTCCGTCCTCTCCTACAGTTGAACGCCGACGTTCCTTTGTAATTTTTACCGTCGTCGATCCGTTGGTATTTCAATCATGTTTCGCCATAGCTTCGCTCGTCGCCTTCTACTTGGCTTGACCGCAACCCTCGGCACCCTCGCCTCCGCACAAAACAAGATGGACCCCGCGTGGATCGTCGGCGGATCCTTGGCGACGGCTCCTCCGCAGTACTCCTATAACGGCGCCAAGGTCTTGTTCTCGAATCCGAAGGGCGTGACTTCGAAGACGCCAGTGAACGGCTTTCGCGTCTACGACTCGCAAAAGGGAACCTGCCTCGACATGCTGACGCTCCAGAACGGCGCAGCCTTGGGCGCGACGTTCACTTCGGATGCGAAGGGCGTCTACTACGGCGCTTTGGTGGGCTCCATTTACACCGTGTGGCGTCACGACCTCGCGGCCCGAACCGAGCGCAACTTGCACATCAAAGAATCGGGCCCGATCACCCAACTCTGCGCCTCCCCGGACGGCAAGTTGCTGGCGTACTACGTGGCCGGTACGACCGGGGGCACGGTCAACATTTTCAATCTTTCCACCGACAAGGTGGTGGCCAGTTTTGCCGCCAAGACGGCATCTCTAGGTTTCACCGCGAACAGCAGCAAGGTCGTGGTGAGCGGCCCGGCGGTTTACGATCTGACGGGCCAGAAACTCGCCGGCTTGGCCAACGGGGTTAACCCGGTCGCCATCTCACCGGACGGCGCCTCGCTGTTCATGGCGGTCAGCACCGGTAGTCAGATCCGTTCCTATAATTCGGCCACGCTTGCCACGAACTGGACGAGAACTCTTCCCGCCGGCTTCAATGTGGACAACCCCACCGTCAGTTCGGACGGCAAGTGCGTGCTCTTTGCCGGAGGCAAGCCGGGTTTCTGGTTGGTCCAAGAATTCTTGGCCACGACCGGCGCACCGCTTCACGGAGAAGTAACCGTCCCCCTCGATAGCGACACTAAGGGTGACGTTCCTTGGATCGCGACCAACCCCGTTGCGAATCAGGTGGTGATCGGTCCCGGCGGATTGAATCCCCACGCGGAGGCTTGGACGTTCGATTCGACGGCCGGAACGGGCAGTCCGATTGCGACACTTTTTGAAACGTCTTATTCGGCGCCTTACAGCACCTTCCAGTCTAATGGTTTGGGTCTGGAAACTTTCGCAAGCCTGGCAAGTTATGTCGATAGTCCAGCCACCGCAGTTTTGGAAGACCCAACAGGCAATGAGGTCGAACGTCTTCCCGCAAACGCCGTCAAGAGCCCTACTGGCGTCTTTTACTACGCTATAGATTCATCAGGAATTAGTCTTTACGATTACACCAAGCAAGCTGTGACCATGCGCAACCCTATTACAGGGATTCTTAGAGCAGGATGGTCGGCAGAGAGTACGGTTATATGGATTCTTCGTGGCGGGCCCGGAAAGTATGAGATAGATACGTTGTCTGCGATTACAGCGAACAGCAACACGATGTTCGAGCAGGTTTTGTGGACAACCAAGGAGGAGGTCAAAGACGTTTACCTTCGCTTTAATGTCTTAGCCGTCGTTCTCGGAGAGGGTGCCGGCTCCTCGGTTTACGTGAGAAACACGAATTCGACATCGGGGATGTTCAGCGTGACCCTGAGCCCGGATTCAGTCAACTCGCAAGGAATTCAGCATATCGTGGGGCACCAATATAGAGACGAAGATTCGTATATAGCAATAAGCGAAGTAACGGGCATGACCTATCCCTTTAGTAACGTTTGCAGAGTTTATCGAGTAGACCAGGATGGTTGCACTCAGCTTGCGCGTTTAAGTTATCCGATGGCGGGATGGAAAGGCGATCCTTACGGGGCTGTCATCTCCCCCGACCTTCTTTCCATCGCGATGTATAATCTCGCCTCAAATGGCAATGGGATTGATCCGTTACTCGGTTCGAGCCTCCGCTTCTATAGATTAAGCGATGGACTCCTCCTAAAGGACTACGAGAATCAATTCACCCCCGCGATCGACCCGACATATGCAACCTTCACCCCTCTAAACATATATGACTCGACGTTGCCGTACTCGGCGGGTGCTCAAGGCGCCATCGTCGCGGTGCCTACTCCAAGTCAGATCCTAGGCATCACCTCAGACACTGGTCCCGTATACGGTGGAGTGACTTCGGCCGTATCAGTTTCCATGAGCAAATTGGGCGAGGCTGGTGTGCTCAGGCTGTCATCGTCGGCCAAATGTGTCGTCCCACCAGCGTCGTATTCGATGCCGTTCCATACCAGTTTAGTTCGAATTCCGATGGCCACTCACGGAGTGGACGGGGTGACGAACGCCACCATCTCAGCGACTTACTACGGCCTTACTTTATCGACGATTCAAACCGTGATGCCGGCGGATTCGCTCACCGCCACCCTCTCCTCCTCATCTGTTAGGGCGGGCACGACGGTTACCGGCACCGTCCAACTCAATGCCCAAGCAGGCCCGAGCGGGGTGGTCCTAAAGCTCGTATCGAACAACGCTTGCGCAAAGCTCAACACGACCCAAGTCACGATCCCTGCCAACGCGACGAAGGCGACCTTTACGATCCAGACGACCAATCCGGCGGCAGACACCGCGGTTCAAATCACGGCAAGCGCTCCGAATTACACCGGCGCGGCAAATCTCACAGTGAAGACCATCGTGCCATCGAGGGTGACGTTCAACCGGGCGACCATCAAAGGCGGAAGTCCCCTGACGCTCACGGTGCTCCTCCCTGCCGCCGCGCCCACGCCGGGAGTGACTTATACGCTGACTTCCGACACGAGCGCACTGACCCCGCCGAAGACGATCCTCATCCCGACGGGAAGCACCTCGGCTAGTTTCCAGATTCCGACCAATCCGGTGCTGGCAAACACGGTCGCTCCCCTGCATCTTTCCACCGGCGGCGTGGTGGTCGCGTCCGCTTCCAGCACGGTGCTCCCGCCCGTAGTGAAGACGGTGACGCCATCCGTGACGACGGCCACCGGAGCCACCACGGCGACGGCAACCGTGGTCTTGGATGGACCGGCGCCTACCGGTTATGTGATCACGGCTAGTTCCAACAACAAGGCCATTTCCGTGCCCGCGACCACGACGTTCACCGCCGGCAAACTCTCAATGGACGTGAAGCTCACTATCGCCGCCGTCTCCACGAAGACGGTCGTCACCGTAACCGTCGCCGGCAGGGCTTTCCTGATCACGCTTCTTCCATAAAGGCGACTTAGGCGTTAACATGGCACGACTCAAACGCCATGCAACAACACGCGCGCGTCGTCATCATTGGGAGCGGGATCTGTGGCTCCAGCATCGCCTACCACCTCGCCAAGCGCGGGTGGACGGAAATCGTGATGCTGGAGCAAGGTTCACTCATCAGCGGGACGACCTCGCATGCGCCGGGGCTGGTTGGCCAACTGCGAAGCAACCCGAGCCTCGTAAAGATGCTCCAAGACAGCGTCGAGTTATACCGGACCCTCGAAGTCGATGGCGAGGCAGGTTACGTTGAGGTTGGCAGCCTCCGACTCGCGTCGTCTCCGGCCCGGATGCGCGAATTGGAGCGCCAGCAAGCGCACGCCGAGCGCATCGGCTTGGCTACCTCGCTAATAACGGCCGAGGAAGCCCAAGCAATGTTCCGAATGATGGAAACCGACGGCGTCGAAGGCGCTTTGTTGCTCCCCTCCGATGGATCGGCGAAGGCGCCCATCCTCGCGGAGGCCATGCGACGGAAAGCTGAGGCGCTGGGCGTTAAAGTCCAGGAACAAAGCCGCGTGACCGGGATCGAGGTCTCGGGAGGCCGCGTTCGCGCCGTCGCCACACTGGAGGGCGTCATTCGAACCGACCTCGTCGTCGCCGCTACGGGAATCTGGTCGCCGCTCATCGGGAAGATGGCAGGCGTAAACATCCCTCTCCAGCCGATGCAGCACCAAGTTGTATGGACGGAACCTATCCCCGGACTCTCTGCCGCGAATCCAGTGGCGAACATGCGGGATCCCGACAACCTCGTCTATTTCCGTCAGGACGGCCAAAGCCTCGTGATGGGTGGATATGAGCTCGATCCTCGCTTCTTTGAGCCCGCTGCCATTCCGCAAAACGACAATCCCACCAAGTCTATCTTCGATGCCGGCCACTTCCAATCGTTAATGGACGGCGCCGCTCGCCGGGTTCCCGGCCTCGCCTACGCTCCCCTCGCCAGGACCCTCAACGGAATCGAGTCCTTCACACCCGACGGCGAATTCATCCTCGGCGAGGCTCCGGAGACGCTTGGGTTTTGGACCGCTTGCGGCTTCTGTGCTCACGGGGTCTCCGGCGCGGGGGGCGTTGGCAAAGTCATGGCGGACTGGATTGTCGATGGTCAGCCGTCCCTCGATCTCAACCACATGGACATCCGACGCTTCGGCGGAAAGCCCATGCCGGACGGGGAGTTAAAGGCCCAAACTCGGGAGATCTATCGCGACTATTATTCGAAGATCGGTTATTGATTCCAGTCTCCCTGCCAAGCAAATGTAGCCCGCGACCGACCGAAGGGAGCTCGCGGTCCCCGGAGTAAGGCAAACCGCATTTGTGCCGCCTGATGACAATACATTTGTCGTTCGAGAAAATCCGGGGACCGCGAGCGGCACGTGCATCCGGTCGCGGGCTACCTGGATTGTCGGTTTAAAGAGATACTAACAACCCGATGTTCGCACTCCTCCAGACCGCTGACCCGCGAGGGCCGATCATGAGCGTCGTGGAGGGCAAACCTCTTCTCCCTAGGGTCGCTCCGGGAAGGGTCGAGGCGAAATTCGATTTCCACCCCGACCGCGTGCCCAGCCGGCCGGGGGCCAAGGGTTGGATTTGGCTCGCGGACTCGAAGCGACCCGTTGCCGCGCTCTTCCGGAAGGAATTCAACCTTCCCTCCAGACCGGGCAAGGCCCAGGTCTGGTTCTCGGCTGACGCGCATGCGCGGATTTACGTCAACGGCCACCTCGCGGCCCGAGGGCCCGATGATGGCGGTCAGGACTATCCGGGCACGCAAACCGGTCGCTGGTTTACCAATTACCGCGACCTCACTTCTCTCTTCCGCAAAGGCAAAAACACGATCGCCGCCGAGGTGTTCACCGCCGACGCAATGGCGGGTCGGTATAACTCGACCGGCCATGGCGGATTCCTCTTCGAAGCCAAGCTTCAACTGGGCCATCAAGAACTCACGATCGGCACCGACCGCACGTGGCGCGGCATCCCCGGCAAGGAGTGGAGGTTTGCGGATTGGAAACCTGGTTCCGGGTCCCTGCAGTTCGACGCTGCCGCCGAGATACCGGCTTGGCGGGAGACAGGCTATGACGACAAGGATTGGCCCTCGTGCGCAACGGCTCAAGGATGGCCGAAGGAGGAAATCAGTCGAATTCCCCCGAGGCTCGAGGTTAGCTATCCCGTCCAAACCGTTCTTCGCCCGACGGCAACCGTAAGGATAAGCGGCAAGCAGATTAGTTTCCTGGGAGACGGTAGCTGTGCCGTCCGGTTCGATCGAAACCTCAGCGGGTTCATCGGCCTGAAAGTGAGGGGGAAAGCCGGTCAACTCCTTATCATCCAGCCAAGCGAGCCGAATGCGCCCGGCTATAACCGGATGGCGACGATTAAGCTTCGCGACGGCGTCCAGACCGTGGAGCTGCCGTTTTACGATAGTTTCTCGACAATCAATCTCACGGCGACACATGTTCTGGAGCCGCTTGAGATCCTCGACGTACGGGCCAATTTCGTCGCCCAACCCGTCAGCTATGACGGTGCCTTCGCGTGCAGCGACGAGAAGCTCACCCAAATTTGGAAGGCCTCACGCTGGCTCACCGAGCTCGGCCAGCAAACCCACCATCTTGATTCTCCCCATCATCAGGAGCCGATCTGCGACCCCGGCGACTACCTGATCATCTCGCTCAACAACTACTCCGCTTTCGGCCGCCCATACCTCGCCCGGCAGGATCTGCGGAAATACGCATGGCTATTGCGTGCGACCAAGTTCCGCCCTTTCCACACCAGCTATGCCCTCTTGTGGCTGCAAATGCTGATGGCGTACACGGATTACACCGGCGACAAGACGCTCGCCGAGGAACTCACGCCTGAGGTCCACGCCCTTCTCGAGCAGTTCGCAACCTATCGCGGCAAGAATGGGCTACTGAGCGAGGCTCCCGACTACATGTTCATGGATTGGGTGAACATCGCGGGTTTCGAGGCACACCATCCGCCCGCCGTGATCGGGCAAGGCTATATGACGGCGTTCTACTACCGCGCCTTGGCGGACGGAATCCGGGTCGCCGGTTTTGCGGGCGATCGTGCGCTGGCCACAAAGTACGCCGCGATGCGCGAAGAAATCCGCGCCGCCTATAACCGCGAATTGTGGGATGAGAAGGCTGGCCTCTACCGCGACGGGAAGCCCTTCGTTACTTCCGTTAAGCCCGGCGATTGGCTTCCGGCCGACAAGGATGTGGAGACCCACAGCACTCAAAACAACGTGCTTGCCGTTCTGTACGACCTTGCTCCGGCGCGGAACCAGGCGCCGATTTTACGGCAACTCTTGAAGGGCGATCTTAACACCCAGCCCTACTACATGTACTTCGTCTTCGAGGCGCTGGAGCATGCGGGTCTTTTTGAAGAGTTCGGCGTCGCGCAAATGCACCGCTGGAAGATCCAGCCGGATACGCAAACTTTCCGGGAGATGTGGAATACCGGCGACTATAGCCATTCCTGGGAGTGCTCGCCGCTTTACGAGATGTCGACCCGAATCCTCGGCATTTCCCCCTCATCGCCGGGTTTCGACCGTGTACGCATTCATCCAGAGACCTGCGGACTATCTTGGGCGAAGGGGACGATGCCGACGCCTCATGGTCCCGTTTCGGTCTCTTGGACTCGGTCGGCCGGGGAATTTCGGCTAACCGTTGAGGTTCCTCCGGGAACGACGGCCGACTTGGAACTACCGGCGAGCCGGTTTACTCTCGATGGCCGTGAAGTAGGTCAGGCGGTCAACCTGACGGCAGGTAAGCACGAGGCGATCGTCCGGACAAATTAAACGGCCCCAAATCCTGGGCTCAGGACCGGGACCGAGTGATGTTCGTTGCCGCCACTTCTGGCGCGACATATTCTAGCCACGCGAGTTTCCGGGGTCATCCCCACCCTTGCTACATCGCACAAGTTGGCGACCAGAATGCACATATAGGGGGGTTCGGTTGCACCGCAAGACCAGGTAGCCCGCGACCGAGCCCGGCGAGCTCGCGGTCCCCGGCGTAAGGCGAAGGGTATCCGTGACGCAGGAGACCGCGAGAAGGAACCGAGACGTCGGCCATACGCAGGGGACCGCGAGCGGCACGTACATCCGGTCGCGGGCTACAGGGTGATGAGGCGCGCCAACTGCTCCGGCGTCGCGGGCTTCACCAAATAGTCGGCGGCGCCGAGTTCGCGAGCTCGCTCGTGGTCACGAGCCTCGTCGGAACCGGACAAAATCACGACGGAAAAAGGACAAGCTGGCAGATTCGCTCGCACCCACGCGAGGACGTCCCAGCCGGTGAAGTAGGGGAGCTTTAGGTCCAAGAAAACGAGAGACGGCATAGGGTGGGCGGATCGATCCGAAAACGAACCCTCGCCCGCGAGGTATTCGATCGCTTGCTTACCATCCGTCACGACGAACAAGGGGCGGGTGATCTGGGCCTTTTTGAGCGCCCAGCGGAAAGCGAAGGCATCGTCTTCGTTGTCCTCAACAAGCAAAATCATTACCGCCGCCTAGGAGACAAGGGGCAACTCTACCCAAAAACGGCTGCCGTTCTCGCCGTCCGATTCGACGCCGACCCCGCCTCCCATCCGCTCAGCCGCCTTTTTCACGATCGCGAGGCCGACGCCGGTTCCCTCGTAGGGCAGATCGGGGTGGATGCGTTCAAACATGGCAAAAAGGCGGTGGTGGTACCGCGGATCGATGCCGATTCCGTTGTCCTCGATCCACAAACGCCTCCGATCCCCGATCTTTTCGGAGCGCAGGGAGACTTGCGGCTTGCGCCCCGGAGGCACAAATTTCACGGCGTTCGTGAGCAGGTTCGAGAGAACCTGGGTCAGTGAAGGTTCGTGCGCGCGGACGTTTCCGAGGTGCGCGACTTGGATTTCCGCCAAGGGCGGCTGAAGGTGCGGATAATGCGAGATCGTATCGAAGACCAAGGTGTCGAGCGAAACGGGCTCCAACAGAATTTCGTCGCGAGCGATGCGGCCGTAAGCCAGTACGTCGCGCACCATCTTATCGAGCCGGGTCGCGTTTTCGGAGATCCGAAGCACACTTGTGAGCACCTGCGGTTCTGCGGCGAGAACCTCACCGTAATCCTCCAGCAGAAGTTGGCAGTGCACTTTCATCGCCCGCAACGGGGCGCGGAGATCGTGCGAAACGGTGTAGGAGAACTCCTCCATTTGCCCGACTGCCTCGCGAAGGGACGCGGTTCGCTCTTCGACCCGCAACTCCAACTCGTCCCGCGAGCTGGCCAGTTCCAGAGAAGCCCGCGCCAACGCTTCCAGTTCCCGATCAACGGCTTCCCTCAATTTCGCGTTCTCAATCGCGATCGCGGCGTGGGCTGCGAGCGCCACAATCAGCTCTTCCGAGTTTTCAGTGAAGACGCCCGGCTGTGAGTTTCCGAAGAAAAGGCCGCCTACGACGTCGCCGGATTTCGAGATTACGGGGGCAGCGAGATAGCTCTTGACGGGTAGGTGGCCAGGTGGCATCCCGGTATACGGTGCGTTGCGACCATACCGGGGATCCGTCGTCACATCGTCCAGCCTCACGACACCGTCTCCCGCAAAGGTGGGACCAAAGATCTCCGTATTTCGGGGCATCGGAAATTGAGAAAATGCTTCGGCCGGGGCGCCGGAGAGGGTGTAGAGCATGTACGATTCCCCGTCTCCGCTCACCAGGTTGTAGAAGAAAGCCCCGAAAGCCGCGCCACTTAGCTCGCATCCAGCGTCGGTCACGGCCTGCACGATCTTGTCCAGATCTTGCTCGGCAGCGAGGGTCCCGACGACGTGTTGGAGAACTTGCAGGTTCTGCGTCCGGGTCCTCAATTCGTCTTCGACGCGTTCCCGTTCGCGGATCTCGGAATGGAGCGCCTTGGCGTGGTTCTTCAACTGGGAGATGGTTCGAAGCTGCTCGACAGCAGAGAAATCGGCTTTAAAGATGTCCGAGGGCAAGATGTGGGGCTGTTCGTTGCTAACCTGCTCGAAGAGGGTCCCTGACGTGTCGGTCTCGGAACCATGTAACGGATAAGCCCATAGCCGCGAATACCGGTACCGCTGAGCGAGGCCGCTCCAAAGGCCCTCCAACTGCATCGCGGCTTCTCCACTGCCGCCGTCGTTGAGAAGGGCGCCCATTTCCCCGTAGACGAACAAGACGCGATCGCCCACGGTTGCTTCGCGTATGGATTCGCCGATGAATTCATCGAAGAGCGCGACCACCGGGCGGCCGTCTCGCATGAAGAGGGAAAGGGTCTCCTCGGCGTCGAGCATGACCAACTGTCGCCTCGTCAAGATTCCGGTGAGATCGAATCCATTCGCCCTGAAGTGCGCCTCGATACCGGCGCGATGCTCCGGGGTGGCGATCACGATCGCATTTCCTCCGCAACCGAGACCCGATCCGATGTATTGAGCGACCGAACGGACGAGGTAGGCATCGTCCTCGTAAAACTGGACGAAGCGGCCGGACGAGGCGCGCGGGGTGCGATCGGGAAACTCCGCCGAGCCCCTCTGGGTGTTCGAGGGCGGCGTAGCGCTTTCTCCCGTTTGCAATCCCTTCAAATGCCTCTCCAAGGTCCCTTTATATCTCCAGGCCTTGTTTTATGAAAGTGTACAGGCTTTATCGGTTCACTCCCGGTCAATTTAAGGAGCTCTCCCGGTGGATCGGTTCGCGGTAGCCTTGCGGAATGCCGTTTTGCGAGTTTCGCTACTTTTCCTCCGCACTTGGGATGCACACAGCGGCGAACATTATCCTGCCATCGCCCGATGTTCCGGGGCCGTATGCGGTGATGTTTTTACTCCACGGGCTCTCGGACGACCACACGATTTGGGCGCGCCACACGAGTATCGAGCGGTACGTGAACGGCCTGCCGCTGGTGGTCGTGATGCCCAATGGCGGCCGGGGTTTCTACGCGGATTCGCCGCAGGGATTCCAGTACGCGACGGCGATTGGGGTCGAGTTGCCGGCGTTGATTCGGCAGTACTTCCACGTCGGGGAGAAGTGGTGTGCGGCGGGGCTCTCGATGGGCGGCTACGGGGCCATTCGCTTGGCTTTGGACCATCCGGACGTATTCAAGTCGGCGACTTCGCTCTCGGGGGCTTTGACCTTTGGTCACTACCCGATGGTCGGCGACGACGCTTGGGCGATCGAGTTCGCCCGCATCATCGGGCTGGATCCGCAAGGGGGGCCGAACGATCTGTTTGCTCTGTTCTCCGCTTTGGAGCCTTCTGCTCGCCCCGCGTTGCGGATCGACTGCGGGACGGAAGATTTCTTGATCGACTCTAACCGGGCTTTTCACGCCTTTCTTGAGGCCGAGGGTTTCATCCACGAATATGAGGAGCATCCGGGCGCGCATACCTGGGAGTATTGGGACGAGCACATCCAGTCGGCTTTGGCGTTCCACCGGCGGCATTTGGGGATTTAGCGAAGGCGATTTTGGTGTTGGCGCGCTCGTGTAGCCCGCGACCGGATACTTGTACCGCTCGCGGTCCCCAGCATAACGTTAGCGACAATTGTTATGCCGGGGACCGCGAGCTCGCCGGGCTCGGTCGCGGGCTACATTTGGTTTAGTGGGCACTCGCTAGACTGATTGCATCCATGACTCATAAAGGAACATCCATCGCGGGTATTGACGGAGCCAAGAACAAAACTTGGATTGCGATTCTCCAAGATCTCGAATCAGGAAGGGTGTGGGCGGATTCTGTTGAGGACCTTGCGGAGCTTCTTTTGCCGCCCAACGCGCCGATTCTATCGGCGATAGACATTCCGATAGGGTTATCTGAGTCTGGATCGCGCGCATGCGACGTTCAGGCGCGGGCGATGCTTAAACCACGCGGGAGTTGCGTCTTTCCCGCCCCGCTCCGGGCCGCCGTGAAATCGCCCACTCGGGCCCATGCGGATGCGATTTCCCGTTCAATTCAAGGGAAAGGAGTGCCGGCTCAGGCATTTGGTATCTATCCCCGAATCGACCAGGTGGATGAGCTACTAACCGCAAACCCTCGGCTCCAGTCGCGAGTCTTCGAGATTCATCCCGAGCTTTGCTTTGCCACTTGGAACCGCTCGCCTCTGCACGCGCCGAAGAAGAGTTCGGAGGGCCGGGAGATGAGAAAGGCTTTAGTTTCGGCTCACTTTGGAGCGAGCGCCTTCGACCAATGCCGATCTCAGTGCCCGCGAAACAAAGTCGCCGACGACGACATCCTTGACGCGTTTGCGGCGCTTTGGACGGCGCAACGCATCCATACCGGTACCGCGAAGCGGATTCCCGAGAACCTGGAGAAAGGGGATTTCGGAATGGCTATGTGGTACTGACCGTGACAGCAGCTTGCCAACCTTACGCTCTCTCTGCTGGCGCTTTGCGGCGAGAGGCTACAAGGGATTGCAACTATCTGATGTCCGCCGGATCGACCACCTTCACGCCTGCCCTATTCCAAAATTGGTCGCCGGTGACGAACAGATCGCATCCGGCCAACATCCCGGTAGCAAGATGGATTGCGTCTGGGGTTTTGAAGCCGAATCGCGCACGCAATTCAATCACCTTTTCGACAATGGGCAACGTCAGTGGAAGCATCAGCAGGTTGGCCGAAGGAGTTAAGAACTTCCGAAAAGCGGCTTCATCGTCAGGCTTTCCCGCCTTGCGAGGACCAGTGATCGTCTCGATCAAGGTCAGTTCGCTGGTGACGGCGGTAACGACGCCCGCATCCAGAGGATCGAGCAAGCCAGTTCTCAGATTGGCGAAGTTTGGTAGGCCCTCAACCGCGTAAATGATGGTGTTCGCGTCCAAATAGACGCGGCATCCAGCAAGGCTTACCATTCGTCGCGCATCTCGGCGACGGCACGATCAACAGCTTCACGCGATCCATAGCCGCTCTTCGCGGCGCCAAAAAGTGAAGCATATGAAACCGGAGAATCAACGTTCGGAAGGGCGAACTGCTCCAAACCAGCATCAAGGATGCGGTCGATCGCTTCATCGGTGGTGATGTGCTGCGCCTGGGCAACCCGTTCGATTTTCAATTGGTAACGTTGCGGAATGTCTAGGGCCATGACTGCCTCCTTCGGTTGATATTATGGCTTCCAACGCCGTTTCTCACCAGGAAAGTGCAGGGCGAGATGGTTCTTCTGCTCTTTGAGAAAGGTGCCTCACTGGCACCTTCCACGCCACGGCAGGGGACGCACGAAGCCGATACATTCAGGCGCTTCGACACGCGGATGGGCGCGATTTCGCACCCCTGATCAAATTTATGAATCTGGCCAGACACCCATAATGTCGATATGAACATTGTCCTGGGGGTGTCGGGTTCGATCGCGGCTTATCGGGCGGCGGACCTGGCGCGGGACTTGATGCGGGCAGGGGGGACGGTTCGGGTTTGCCTTACCGATGCGGCCGAGAAATTCGTGACCCCAGCCCTGTTCGAGGCGCTGACGGGGCAGCCGTGCCTGCGGGATGTCTTCGAGGAGCCGGACCGGGGGCGGATGGCGCATATCGACTGGGCGCGGAAGGCAGATGTGATCGTTCTCGCCCCCGGCTCGGCAAACACCATTGCCAAGGTCGCGGCCGGAATCGCGGACGACATGCTGACGACCCTTATCTTGGCGAGCACGGCGCCCCTCGTCGTCGCCCCGGCGATGAATCCGCAGATGTACGCGAACGAGGCGATCCGGGAGGCCCTGGACAAGCTGAGGTCCCGCGCGGCGATCGTGGTCGAGCCGACCGACGGAGACGTCGCGTGCGGCGAGCATGGGCAGGGGAAGCTTGCACCCAACTCCGCGATCGCAGAAGCAGTCCTCCTCGTAGCGCGGCGCTCCTTACTCCTTGAAGGCAAGAAGGTGCTCATAACGAGCGGTCCCACTCAGGAGCCGATCGACGAGGTCAGATACATCAGCAATCGCAGCAGCGGGAAGATGGGGGTCGCCATCGCGCGCGCTGCCATTCTCATGGGGGCCGAGGTCACCGCCGTGAGCGGACCAACTCACGTTCCGTTCCCTCGCGAGGTGAAGGTCACTCGCGTCAAGACCGCCGAGGAAATGCTCGCCGCCACGCTTGCGGAGGCTCCGGAGCAAGATTTCATCGTGGGAGCGGCGGCGGTGGCGGACTACCGGCTCAAAAACCCCTCCAAGGGCAAGGTTCGAAGCGGGCAGGAGAGCCTCATCCTAGAACTCACGCCGAACCCCGACATTATCGCCACCGCCGCCAAAGCAGCTCTGAAAGCCACCGTCGTCGGGTTCGCCGCCGAGCCTTCGTCCTCGCTGGATGTCGCCCGGGAGAAGCTTCGACGCAAAGGAATTTCGGCCATCGCGGTTAACGACGTTAGTCGTTTCGACATAGGTTTTGATGCAGAGAACAACTTCTTGAGTCTTCTTTCCGTAGATCGACAAGACGTCGCGGAAAGTGGACTGATGAGCAAGTTGCAGTGCGCCCTATGGCTGTGGGAGCAGATCGCCTCGCGTCGTTCCGATTTATGATTCTTTACCGAAATTTCCGCTGGGGGACCTCCGGCGAGCCCCAAGAAATGCTCGTGGATGCTGGCCGCGTGGTCGCGCGCGGGCCTCGCTTGGCCCTTGAAGGGGCGGTCGTCGAGGATCTCGACGGCAAGTGGATGCTGCCCGCCTTCGTGGACGCCCACTGCCACATTTTGCCTACCGGCCTCGATCTCCAAAAGCTTCATCTCGGCGCGGCTTGCTCGCAAGAAGCGGTTCTCGACCTCGTCCGCGAGCGGCACCGAACCCATCCAGAAGGGTGGCTGCTCGCTGTTCATTACGACCAGAATCGCTTCTCTGGTGGCTGCCACGTGACGGCGGCGATGCTCGACTCGATTTCATTGACACGCCCGATCCTGCTTCGGCACGTGAACGGGCACGCCAGCATCGCGAACACGGCGGCCCTGCGCGCGGCGGATATCGCGGAAGACGCGGCGGATCCGGCGGGTGGGGCCTTTGGCCGCGACGCGGCCGGACGACTGACCGGGCTGCTTCTGGAGCACGCGCACGAGTACGTCTGGGATCGCTCGCCGGCCCCTTCCCTTGAAGAGATGACCGAGGCGATCATCCTGGCCGGATCCCAAATGGCGGAGCTCGGCATCGTGTGTGCCAGCGACATGATGACCGGCCGGTTCGACCTGCGGCAGGAGATATTGGCGTACCGGCAAGCCGCCGACAGGGGATGTCCGGTGGCGACCCGCCTCTACCTGCAATGGGGCACGGCGCTGGGTCCGCGCGGGGTCGCTCCCTCCGAACTCGCGGAGCTAACGACGGACTTAGCGGCCGGCGGCGGCCGAGGAAGCCGGGTCGCGGGCATCAAGATTTTCTCCGACGGCGCCATCGGCTCCGCGACCGCCGCGATCTACGGCCGATACTCGGGATCGACCGCCGATGGGCCGGTTCTCAGCCACAAAGCACGCTCGGCTTCCGAATCGTCCGATGCCGAGGTGGCCGGGCAACTGATTTACCGGCCGGAGAGGCTTACGGAGATGACGCGAGTAGCATCCGACGCCGGCTATTCGGTCGCCGTCCACGCTATCGGGGATTACGCAACGGACCTGGTGTTGGATGCCTTCGAAGCCTCCGGCGAGCCATCGCGGCACCGGCTGGAGCACGGGATGATTTTGAGTGACACGCAGATCTCGCGGATGGCTTCGCTTGGGTGTTCCCTGACTTTTCAGCCGGAGTTTTTGCTTCGGTTTGGTCACACGTATCGCCGCCAGTTAGGCGAGGATCGGACCTTGATGTTGAAACGGTCGCGCTCCGTCTTGGACGCGGGGATCCCTTTGAGCTTCAGCTCAGATCGACCGATCGTCGGGGGGAACCCTTGGGACGGTATGCGGATGGCGGTCGGACGGCCAGGGTTCGCGGCATCGGAGCGGTGTACGGCGGCCGAGGCGTTGGAGGCATATACCGTTGCGGGGTCACGCGTAAACGGCGACGGCTGCGAGTTCGGCAGTTTGTTGCCGGGAACCGATGCGACATTCCAAGTCTTCGACTTCGACCCTCGAGAGATGCTGGAACCGGCGGCGTAGGTTTTTTGCGGTCCCGCCGGTGTCGGCGAAACGCCTTGTCGTGCGGCAAGTCCTGACTCAACGATTCTCGAAGAAGTCGAAAAATGTCCGGGAACCCCTTGACCTGGAGCGCGCTCCAGGTTTGTAGAGTGTCAAATATGGACGAGGGGCTCACGATTCAGGAGGCCGCGGAGCGCGTGGGGTTGAGCGTCGACACCCTGCGCTATTACGAGCGTGCTGGACTGTTGTCACCCATCCTACGAACCACGGGCGGACAGCGACGATTCGACGGGGCCGACCTCAACGTGATTTCCTTCGTGACGAAACTGCGCGCGACGGGAATGCCGATACGCCGGATACGACAGTACATGGAGGCGTCGGTGAGGCCGGACGGCAGCTCGCCCGAGCGACGAGCAATCCTCGTCGAGCATCGACAGTCCGTCCTTGACAAGCTCCGTGAGCTTAACGAGGCGATGGAACTAATCGACAGAAAGATCAACCGGTACGACTCCGACGGAGTCGGCTACCGCCCCGAGAACCCCTCGCGCATTTCTACGATTCAAATGAAGGAGAGACAATGAACGAACGAAAAATCGCTTTGGTCACCGGCGCGAATAAAGGCATCGGATACGAAGTAGCCCGAAGTCTGGCCGAAAATGGCTTGACTGTATTCCTGGGCGCTCGTGATGCCGCCCGAGGCGAGGCGGCGGCCAACACCCTAGCGGCGGAACATCTCGATGTCCGTCCGCTACTCCTGGATCTGTCGCGGCCCGAAACGATCCACGCCGCGGCGGCAACGATCGGTGGCGCATACCAGCGTCTCGATGTACTTGTGAACAACGCCGGCATTAACGACTCCGACGACGGACCTCCGGGCTCGATAGATATCGACGCGGTGCGCCGAGTGTTCGACACCAACTTCTTCGGAACCGTACTGGTCACGCAGGTCATGCTGCCGCTGCTTCGAAACTCAGCCTCGGGCCGGATCGTCAACGTGTCGAGTGGCCTCGGCTCGCTCAACTTCATGGCCAGCCCCGCGGGCAGCGCCGTGGCCCTCGGCGACCTTTTCGGCTACAGCGCATCGAAGGCGGCGCTTAATATGTTCACCGTCCAATTGGCGCGGGAGTTGAAAGAGGCGGGGATCTTGGTCAACTCCGCCGCCCCCGGCTACACAGCCACGGATTTGAACAACCACCAAGGGCTCCAGACGGTCGAAGAGGGTGCCCGCGTTCCGGTCCAACTCGCGCTTCTACCCCCGGACGGTCCAACCGGCGGCTACTTCGATAAGAACGGCGTGAAGCCTTGGTAGCTTCACGCCTTGTATGCCCTGTCGGGGATAGACCTGGAATGGCGACAAGATCCCAATACTTAGGCGTCCTGTAGTCGCCTCGACCACAACGGTCGCATCAACCAAACCAGAGGCCCCGAGCCCAAAGCAATGGCGGTGAAGATGAGGACGGTTCGGGCCCCTTGCTCGGAAGATGGCTTTAGGGCGTCGACGATCGCAAGCAATAGGATTGACGAAGGGAGGAGAACGACCAGGATTGCTCCCGGCCAGCCTCCGGGAATCTTGAATGGGCGATCCATCGAGGGCTCCCGCGCGCGCAAGATGAGCAATGCCAGAAACTCCAGCAATAGACCCGCAGAGTAGACGATTACGTCAACTTCGGCGAGGTCTTTGAAGGAGCCAAAGCTAAACACCGAGTAGAACAGGGCGCTCACCAGGATCGCGACCCAGGGCGTTCCAAAACGAGAATGCAGGCGGGCGCACGCTACTGGCAAAACGTTGGACTCGGCCAACACCAAAGGGATTCGCGAGCCCGCTAAGAGCGACGAGGAGAATAAACCTGCGCCCGCCGCCAAGCCGCAGGCGGCCACGGCGACGCCGAGCCAGTGGCCGCCTACGAGGCGTCCGACCTCGGTCCAAGAACCCTCCTTCCAAAGGGTGGTGTCGGGCATGTATACGGTTCCGATTAGGATCGGGAGCAAATAGACCATGGTCACCAGCGGCACCGCGATCGCCAGTGCGCGCGGGAAGGTGCGGCGGGGGTCTTCGACTTCGCCCGAGACGGTAGAGAGCGTGTCCCAGCCGAGGTAGTTCCACATCACCACGAAGAGGCCGGCCATGAAGGCTTGGGAGCCCTTCTTGTCGCCCGCCGCGAAATGGGCGTGGAAATCCGGCGGGTGGCCGAAGACCCTCGGTAGACCCATCAGGACAAGTACGACGAAGGGGGCCAAGATGAGGCCAAGGAAGACGAGGGAGGCTTGCCCGACCCCCTTCACCCCACGAATATTGAGCCATGTTAAGGGCAGAATCAGCGCCATGCCGATGCTCCACTTGGTCCACGGATGGGCATCCAGATCCGCTCCGTGGCCGAGCATCCGCGCCAACATCAGGGCGTACGTGGTGAACAGAACGGGGTAAATCGCGACGTCGACCCACGAGTAGACCCACGACCACCAGCCGCATAGGAAGCCCCAAAACGGGCCCATCGCGCGGCGGACCCAAACATAGTAGCCTCCCTCGGAGGGCATTGCGGCGGCGAGTTCGGCCGTCATCAATGCCGCCGGGACCGCCCAAAGAAAGGGGGTGATCAGCACCAAAAGGATGCTGAGGCCGAGGCCGCACTGTACCACGGGCTCGAGGTCGTACGGTCCGCCACTCACGCAGCACACGATCGTGGCAACAAAGGGCCAGAAACCCAGGGACCGCTTCACCGAAACATTTTAGGCGGTATCGGCACTCGGTATCGGGCGGGGGATTCGTGCAAAAATTTGCGCAGCCCATATTCCCAAACTAGTAGATATTCGGCTACTATATGGGAAGAAGTATGCCACTCGTGGGTGGCTGCGCCAAAAGGAACATTTAGTGAGAAAAGCGTCAGCAAGCGAAAAGAGTGCCCCCGCAGATAAAGGCTTTCCCGGCATGGAGCCGGGCGGAGATCGACAGCGCGCCCTCGACTCGGCCTTGAGCCAAGTGGAGCGTGCGTTCGGCAAGGGCGCGGTCATGCGCATGGGCGATAGCTCCCGCGAAGCCATCGAGGCGATCCCGACCGGTTCCCTTAGCTTGGATATCGCGTTGGGCATCGGCGGTCTTCCGCGCGGCCGAATCACCGAAATCTACGGTCCAGAATCGGGCGGAAAGACGACCCTCGCGCTGCACGTCGTGGCGGAGGCCCAGCGGCTCGGCGGCTTAGCGCTTTACGTAGACGCGGAGCACGCACTCGACACCGAATACGCCCGCGCCCTCGGCGTCGACGTCGATAAGCTTTACATCGCCCAACCGAGCAACGGTGAGGAAGGTTTGGAGATCGCGGATGCGATGATCCGTTCGGGCGCGCTCGATATCGTGGTCATCGACTCGGTCGCGGCGCTCGTGCCGAAGGCGGAAATCGAGGGCGAGATGGGCGACTCCCACGTTGGAATCCAGGCCCGCATGATGAGCCAGGCGCTGCGAAAGCTCGGCGGAAGCCTCAACAAGTCGAAGACGGCGGCAATCTTCATCAACCAGCTTCGCGAAAAGATCGGCGTCATGTATGGCAATCCGGAGACCACTCCCGGTGGCCGCGCGCTGAAGTTCTGGGCGAGCGTTCGCTTGGAAGTCCGAAAGGGAGACGCGATCAAGATCGGCACCGAGCAGATCGGCTCTCGCACGAAGGTCAAAGTCGTCAAGAACAAGGTCGCGCCTCCGTTCCGCACGGCCGAGTTCGACATGATCTTTGGCAAGGGCATCAGCCGGGCGGGAGATGTACTCGATAACGCCGTCCTTCGGAACATCATCGGCAAGGCGGGCACCTACTTCAACTACGGCGAAACCCGTCTCGGCCAGGGCCGCGACAACGCCCGACAGTTCCTGGACGACCATCCTGCGATCTTCAACGAGTTGGACAAGAAGGTCCGCGACCAGTTTAAGGCGGAGCGCAGCAAGGCGCCTGCCGAGCCGGTATCGGAAGACGATCCGGCGGACCTAGAAGCCGACGAATAGACCGCTTAGGTCTGGATTCCCCACTTTAAGGCGTGCGCCCCTTCAAAATAAGGAGGGCGAGCACTCCAGTGGGGAATTACCGTCACAATAGAGGTGCATCGATGAGCGACGAATACGAGGAAGCCTTGGTGATCGCTCTCAAGCGGTTGCAAGCTTCCGACCGGTTAGAGGCGGACATTCGAAAGGCGCTGGCTCGTTTTTCGACGCCAACCGTAGACCGAGTGGTCGCCTATCTCCAAAAGCAACGCTTCCTTGATGACGCGCGGGTCGTCTCTACGGTGATTGAGCGGAACGTGGGGCGAAGAGCCGTCGGGTCCGAGCGGCTCCGCGAGCGGCTTGAAGCCAAAGGCGCGCCGGCGGACGTTGTGGCCGGAGTGGAGAGCGGGGTCAGTGACTTGGAGCGGGCGCTTTCGGTGCTCGAAGGAAAGTTTCGGGACCGGTCTCCGAGTGATCGAGGACGGGCGGGCAGGTTTTTGTTTGGGCGTGGATTTAGCGAAGATGATGTGGAATCAGCGCTGGACCGTCATTTCGGTTCCGATGAGCCGTAGGAAACGATAGGAATGCTTCACTTCGTAGTGGCGAGCTTACTGGGATTGGGCGTGACGATCGTCACCGCCCTGGCCGTTTATTTCGGCTGGCTCCGCCCGATGTGGATTGAGATCGCGAAGCGCCGCGAGGACGTCGAGGCCGCCGAACGCCGGGCGCAAAACGAGACCGAGAACCGCCGCGAATCGATCCTGCTTCAAGCGAAAGAAGAAGCATTGCGTTTTCGCGAGCGCGCCGAGGAAGAGGCCCGCGAAAAGACGCTGGCACTTAGCCGCACCGAAGATCGGCTATGCCAAAAGGAGGAGACGCTCGAAGACCGCCGGCGGCAGCTTGAGGATCGGGATTCGGGCCTTCTTCGGGAAACGCGGGCGCTAGCCGACAAAGAAGACTCGATCGATCGCCGCATCCGCTCCATCGATGAGGAGTTTCAGCGCGTTTCTAACCTAACAAAGACCCAGGCGCGCGATACGTACCTGAAGCGAATCGAGACGGAGTTCAAGGAAATCGGTCAGCGGCGAGCGCGGGAGATCGAGGCGACGGTGCTGGCGGAGGCGGATCGGCGGGCGAAGAAAGTGATCCTCGACGTCATGCAGCGCTCGGTCGTCGACTACGTGACGGAAGCGACGTTGGCCGTGGTGGAACTGCCAAGCGAGGACATGAAGGGCCGGATCATAGGCCGAGAGGGGCGGAACATCCGCTCTTTCGAGCAGGTAACGGGCGTGGATCTCATTATCGACGAGACGCCCGAGGCAGTCGTAATCTCCTGCTTCGACCCGGTCCGGCGGGAAACGGCGCGGCTGGCGCTGATGAACCTGATGGTGGACGGGCGAATCCATCCGGTGCGCATCGAGGAACTGTATGAGAAGGCCCAAGCCGAGGTCAGCCGCACGATTTTAGATGCCGGCGAGCGGGCCGGGGAGCGCGCGAACGTTGCAAGTTTGCCGCCTAAAGTTATTGAAACGATGGGCCGGTTGCGGTTCCGGACGAGCTACGCGCAGAACGTCCTCGACCATTCCGTAGAAGTCAGCCGGCTGGCCGGGAATCTTGCCGCCGAACTTGGACTGAACGTCGAAGTAGCCAAGCGAGCGGGCTTGTTGCACGACATCGGAAAGGCGTTGGGGCCCGAGTACGAAGGGCCGCACGCGCTCACTGGCATGGAGTTCCTCCGCAGCCAGGGCGAGCGCGAGGCGATTCTGCACGCGGTCGGGGCGCACCACCATGAGATCGAGCCGACCACTCCCGAGGCGGTTTTGGTGATTCTCGCCGACACGATCTCGGCGGCGCGGCCGGGAGCTCGGCGGGAAAATCTGGAGAACTATATCAAGCGGCTCAGCGCGCTTGAAGGGCTGGCGAACTCCTTCCCCGGCGTCGAGCGAAGCTACGCGATTCAGGCCGGCCGTGAGATTCGGCTGATCGTGAAGCCGGAAGAAGTCGACGACATCGGGGCGACTAGGCTTGCCAACGAGGTCGCGCAGCGGATCGAGTCCGATCTCGAATATCCGGGTCAGATCAAGGTGACGGTCATCCGAGAAATGCGCGTCCAGCAGATTGCGAAGTAGCCATGGAGCACCGCGTCGTCGAGCTACCCGAGCTCCACCTCCTCGGCCAAAGGATTGTCGGCAAGCCGGGCGAATTGTCCAAGTTAGTGCCAAAAGGTTGGCGCGAATTGCACTCACGTTTGCCATCTATCGAAGGGGTTTTGGAGCCGTCGGTTCAGTTTGGATTTCTCTTGCCGAAGGAGCACCTCATGCCCCTAGGCCGGATCGCGACGTTCATTTCGGTGCGTGTTGATCCCTCCGTAGAGGCGCCGAAAGGCTTGCGGCGGCATAGTTTGCCAGCTTCATCCTACGCGGAGTTTACGTACGAGGGCTCTTTCTTGGACCCCGCGTTCAAGGAGTTCTATCCTCGAATGTTCGCCGCCATCCGGGATGATGCGATCCCTTTTGACGCGACCAGAGGTTGGCTGGAGCGTTATGAGGACGCAACCCACGACTGGGATGACAAGACGCGACCGGATAACCGCATCGCGGTTCTGTTTCCTCTGGGGTGAGTCGGCCGTCAGGTGGCCTTCACAAATTTTCTGGCCGTGGCTTGCAACTCGACAACGAAACGATCAAATGTAAGATCATCCGCCGGATGTGAAACCTTCGTATCGAGTTCGTTTGTTGCCAGAGTGAGACAAGCCGCGTCGTAGTTGCGCTCCAGCACTAGCCGCCGGCAGAGCACTTCGTAACGCTCGGCATAGGAGGCGCCGTGGAAGACAGGATCGGTTTTGAAGTGAGGTTCAACTACCTTTACCGGCTTGTGCACCTTCGGACAATCTTCGAGCAAGAAAAAGTAGCCGAGGAACGGACGTGGCGAGGTGCCAAAGCGCCCTTCCCGGTATGCCGTCCAGATATCGACGGCATTGCCGATCGCCTCTTCTGATCGGTTATTGAAGTTATTGCCGAACGACGGCCCGACTTGCGATTTGAATTCAAGTGCACAAACTAAATGGCCCGCAGACACCACGATCAGGTCCCATTTCTTCTCCGGCCGGTAAAAACCAGGCAACTCCAAGCCAAGGCGCGTTTTGATTGCCAGATGGTCAAGACCCGCTTCCTTCAGGATGTCAACGACCAGCACTTCAAGCGCTCCCATTTGGGATCCACCAGTTACCGCGCCTCGCGTACCAGCATCGATCTTTCCGCCCTCGATCTGCTTTTGCCGCTGGCGGCTACGTGCGTCCCAATAGCTCTGGACGGCACTATGAAATCTTTGCTGGAGGTCCAATGAGTTCCCTTTCCGTGGCGGTCAGATTATAAAGCTCAGCGGCCACAGCGTTCGCGGCCGAAACATCGTGCGTTGCAAAAGCATCCCGCAGTCGCTTCGCCTGCCCTTCTGAAATGTCCGTCGGCAGCGGCACACGAATTCGGCGAAGATATTGCGCCTGGAATCGCAGGTACCCGCCGCGCATCCGCACGCCGTAAGCTTCGATGAAGAATTGGGCCACGTCGGAGAGTAAAAGGCCACCAAGGATTTCGAGGTTCCAGCTCTCGGCCGAGACGAAATACAGGTTGTGATGCGGGTAGGTCTCGCCGCGATCGAGAACGGGGGCGATGCGTCCCTTAAAATCCGGGAAGTAAAGCTTAGGTTTAGAGGTGAGTTGATCATTCACCCGGTCTATGGTTCGAAACCAATTCGCAGGAGCCTTTTTGCCCACATGGCGGCCTTGGAGTTGGTCTCGATGCGAGCAAAAATACTCTGCAAGTTTTGGGTAGTCGGCCAGGTCTACAAGGCCCTTTTTATCCCAAGGGTTTACCAAATAGTGCCGCGACCAAGTGACCGCCACACCTTTAACGTCAAAGGCCATTGCGAGCGGCAGTAACCGCTCCGCTTCGACGAGATTTGGATCCTTGGTGATGAAGACTTTGTCGGCCCCCGTGGCCACCCCGATACCTACCGTCGTGCCGGTGCCTTCAAGCGTCGGATACTGTGCTTCGAGCCGCCGCAAAAGGGCCAAACGGTGCGGCTCCATTAGGGGCCATGGATCTGTACCGGTAAACCAACGATCTATGCGGGCAGCGTTGGTGGTGCCTTCACCAGCCTTCTCTGGTGCGAACTCCACCGCCAGTGCCGCCGCACCGATACGTTCCGCATCTGGATCGAGAGTAGCTACCACCACCGGGCCTTGCTTGCCGTTCCGGATAATCGTTACTGCCGGATAGGCACTGACCTCCTTTTCAAAGGCATCGGCATGGTGCATTTGGATGACCACTTCAACACCAAAACGTGAAGTGATGAAGCCGCGCAGTTCCGCGCCGTACTGATTGAACATCCAACGATCAGCGCAGATGAAGCCACAAGTGCCCCCTGGCTTCAGATGCCGAAGCGCCGCTTCGTAGAATGCAACATAGATATCCGCGCGGCCCACCATCGTCGGATATGCCGATCGGTACAGGTCGCCGCCGTTCTCCAAATCCTCCAGCCGAATGTAGGGCGGGTTCCCAACGACAAAGTCAGCGTGTGCCGCCAAGTGACTTGTGTCCATCAAGTAGTCACCGGTTCGCACCCAGCTATCGGCCAGAACCTCAGCATCGCCTGCCTTAACACCATGGAGCTTGAGAACTCGGTGCAACTTGTTGCGGGCACGTTCAGCGCTTGCGTCGTCCAGCTCGTAAGCAAGGACGGCCGTCCGGCAGGAAATCAGCGGCACTCCGTGGCGCGCGCAGCTCTCGGCAAGACGTCCCGCGACCCGCAATAAGAAAGATCCGTCACCAGCCGCTGGTTCAACGAGAAGTAGCTCATGCAACGGCCGATCCGCCGTGTAGCCCACCAGATCGAGGATAAGATCCACCACCCAAGGTTTGGTGTAGACGACGCCGTTCTTCTCAGTCGGCGCTACAGACGCTAGACCGGGGGGCCGTTCATATGGGAATAGCGCTGGCTGTACCGTCTTGATGCCTCCACGAACCGCCGCATCACCCGATGAGCGAAAGCGTCCGATTCAGTTTACATTCGTCTGCCTATCCGTGAACATGCGGTATGTAAAAGTTTTTGAGCAGCCCCGGGGCCTCCACTTTCGACAAGTACGCTAGGAACTCGACCTGGAACCAAATCGCATTCTGAGCGAGTACCCTCAACCCCGGTGTCGACATATACCATTCTGTTTCTCGGCGATGTGGTTGGAAAGCCTGGCCGCGCTGCCGTGCGTGAGGGGTTGCCTAGCCTTATTGATACGCATAAGCCGCTCTTCTCCATCGTGAACGGCGAGAACTCTGCCGGAGGCGTCGGAATCACGCCCGACATCGCGGAAGAGATCTACAAGGCCGGAGCCGACGCCATCACGCTAGGAAACCACGCATTCAACAAGCGCGACATCGGCCCGTATCTCGACTCCGGCAAACCGATCGTGAGGCCGGGGAATATGCCGAGTGCCGTTCCCGGCAAAGGCGCGTGTAGCGTCGAGAAAGATGGGATCAAGCTGGCCGTAATGAACCTTTGTGGCCGGGTCTACATGGAGAGCTACGACGATCCGTTTGCGGAGTTCGACCGCCTTGCGGCCCTCTACGAGAACCACCATATCTTCCTCGACTTCCACGCGGAAGCCACGAGCGAAAAGATTGCGATGGGTTATCACTGCGATGGGCGTGCGACTGCGGTCGTGGGCACCCACACCCATGTCACCACCGCGGATGAGAAAGTCTTGGAACAAGGAACGGCCTACATCACCGATGTCGGGATGTGCGGGCCGGTGCGCAGCGTGCTCGGAATGGACCGGGAGATCATTTTGCAGCGCTTTAGAACCACACTTCCGCAACGTTTTGAGGTTGCAAGCGAACCTGGTGTAATCTCTGCGGTAGTCATCGGCGTCGAAAGAGATACCGGATGCGCGACTAGCATTCAGAGGATCCGGTTCGGGGAAGAAGCCTGAGGTCAGGCCGCTAACGTTTTAGCTCGGAGAAATCGCATGAAGAAAGTTTTGTTGGCAGTGATTGCCGCCGCATTGGCCGGTTCGGCCGCAGCGCAAGAGAGAACGGTGCTTTATTCGCCGGGTCAAGAGTTGAAGGACCAGGGGATCAGCACTTCGGCTTGGGGAAGCGGCGTTATCAGTGAGACCGACGAGGTCGCATTCGAGGGTTCGCACTCGGTCCGCATCAGCACCCGCAACTATTATCAGGGCGGCGCGCTCGTCTTTGCGCGCGGCGTCGACACTTCTAGTGCGTTCGCGGATAAGGGCAACCTGCTGAAGCTGACGTTCCGTACGGCTGACTCAAGCCCATTGGGCGGTGGCGGCTTGCGTGGCGGTGGCCCCAGTTCCGGTGGCAGCCCAGGCGTGGGCGGCGCCCCGGCAGGTATTGGAAGCGGCGCCGGCGGCGGTGGCGGAAACCGGCCCCCCGGTGCCGGCGGACGGCCTCCAGGCGCTGGCGGCGGACGACCTGGGGGTCCTGGTGGTCCAGGCGGATTTGGCGCCCCCGGTGGATTTGGTGGTCCTGGTCAAGGAGCCGGAGGCGGTAGATTTGGCGGCGCAGGTCAAGGTCCCGGCGGCCCCGGAGGCTTTGGCGGTCCCGGAGGCATTGGAGGTCCTGGCGGACTAGGTGGACGGGGTGGGCTCGGCGGCGCCGGGGGCACAAATACGGCTCCTCCAATACTCCGGAACTTCCGATTTATCGTGACCACCACGGACGGTAAGCGAAGCGAAGCCTACGTGCCGATCAACATCCGCGCTCACGGCGACGATCGCGGCTGGCTCACTGCCGCCGTTCCGCTCCAGGCGATCACGGGATTCGATCGAACGAATAAGCAGATCGCGTCCTTCGCCATCTCCGGCGACGCGACTTCCACATTCTATGTCGGCGACCTCCGCATCATCAGCGACACGACGCCGATTCGGGGCGACACCAACGCGCACAGCCTGAACCTCGCTCTCGGTGAGGAAGTCGAGCTCAATGCCTTCGGTGACGGCGGTGCGAGCATCCTACGCTACACGTGGGATTTCGACGATTCCGACGGCATCCAGGTCGACGCCGAAGGTCAATCCGTTAAGCGAAAGTTCCGGAAAGCTGGCACGTACAACATTACGGTAACGATCAGCGACTACTACGGGCTGAAAGCGCCCTACAAGACGACGATTAAGGTCGTCGTCAATCCGTAAGATTGGTCCGATCATCGCACGAAAAGGCGCCCGCTTCAAATGGAGCAGGCGCCTTTTAGCGTACAGTTGTCCTGCGGCGGCAACTGCTTTTTATACATTAAACTCAAACTTCTAACACGGAGTAAACCGCGTGGTTTGGTACCCACTATAGGTGGGGTGAATCCACTCTTAGGTCCGTTTGCGGCAGAAATAGGCTATTTCATGCCATTTTTTACCGTCCAGCCAAAAAAGTCAGTACGCGTGAGATATGATCACCACAGGACCGTTTTATCGGGGTTCACTGGGACCTCGCGCCAAACGGACCTAGGGAGACGGAGGACAGATGGCAAGAGGAAATCTGATGCGCGTGGCCCTGTGCGGAAAAGAAGGGCTTTTTAGTGAATCGTTGGCGAGCCTGCTCGACCACCAAGGCAGCTTTCAAGTCGTAGCTTCGGAGCACAGCCCACGAGAACTGATCAATGCGGCGAAAGAATATCGTGCGCAGGTCATGGTCGTGGACTCGTTCGAGCTGGACAAGAATGAATTACAGTTCCTTCTAGGCGCGCGCGCCTTCGGCGACTTCGGCATTGTGCTGATCGTTTCCGAGGAAGAGCGCGAATCCTACATGGAAGTACCGGTCGATCGGCTCGTGAGTCGCCAGTCCGGCGCCGCGGAGCTATTTACCGCCCTGGAAGAACTCGGGGGTTCGGTTCGGTTGGTCTCCCGCCCTTTCGTTCGTGAATCGCGCCGCAGCTATGGCAACGGCAGCGACCTCACCCGACGAGAGTTCGAAGTCGCACAGTTGGTGGCTAAGGGAATGTCCAACCGCAAGATCTCGCAGGTCACTGGTTTGCGCGAGCAAAGCATCAAGAACCTGGTGAGCGTGATCATGCGAAAGCTCCACTGCGAGAATCGCGTCCAGGTGGCGTTGAAACTGACTCGGGTCAGCCCCGCGGATATCGTAGAAGATTGATCGATTTCGGCATTGCCATCTCTCTGCCGAACCTCATCTAACTTCACTTGCCGGTCCTATAGCGTACTGCCTTTCATACGGGCTCAGGCGCTACAGGACCGGTTCTTTCGTATCTTTCTCGGTCCGACTTCTTTAGCGTACGCCACGTCAGGAACTGGCGCCGCAATGCGCCTAAAAATCTTTGATTTACGACAGGCCAGTTTTCGGGATCTCCGGCCAAACGCTCTAAAGTTAAGTCGAGCGCATAAATTCCGCGAATTTGGGAGGGCGAGGCCGACAGCCGAAGCTTCTGCGAAACCCCCAAATCGTATGGCGCCAACCACGCACTCGCGGATACCGAATAGGTCGGACGCTCCCCTGGTATTTCGTCATACGTCGTGCCCGTAGTGACGAACTCGCCGATTGTGTATTCCTCGTAGGCGCGGAGCCATTCCGAGAGGAACCGGATCAACGGCCCCGCCTCCGCCTCGCCGATACTGAACGGCAAAGGCAACTGCCAGACGTCCCCCTCAGGCTCGGATTGGAAGACGTCGTCGTTGCGTGCTGGCGCCGCGATCTCCGCCGCCTTTCGGGCCGGGTAGATCGTGCTCAGAAGCACCACCGCCATCACGATCACGGCGGAGAGCACGGCCGAGGTCGAGCTGAAGTTCAGCGTTAAACCCTGGAGAGCCCCCGTCGCGACGATGATCTTGGCCGAAGCCTGGGCGACGAAGTAGCCGATAACCGCCCCAAGCACCCCGTAAACCAACGATTCGGCGAAGAACAGCATCGCGATATGGTTAGGGGCGAGGCCGATCGAGGAGAAGATGCCAATCTCTTTCGTCCGCTCGTAGACGCTTGCGACCATCGTGTTCAGCACAAAGATTGAAGCGATCGCGAGCTGGATTAGGATCAGGCCGATACCGGTGCCCTTCGAGCCGTTCAGAACCGAAAACTGTCGAACTTGAAGATCGTCGGCAGGCCCGTTCGCAGTGCGAATCACACTCGCGTACAGGTTCATCCGGAGACGTGGCATCAGGTCGTCGAGGGCGCGACGGGTCTCATGCGGGTCTTTGAACGCGACGGCGATAGACCGGATGTCCGAACCGAGGCCGAGCGCGGTCTCCGTTGGGATGATGAAGACGGTGGCGGGGTCAAGACGGATAAAGCTGCGGAAGGCCTGGGTGGTAGAGCTGGACTCTAACTGCGCCTTGGTCGAGAGGGAGAAGTCGGCGGGCATCGTGCCGTCCCCATCGAGGTCGATGATGGAGCGAAGGATGCCGGGGTCGGCGATGCCGATGACGGTGTAAGGCACGCCGGCGAAGGTGACGGTTGCCTTGCCGACGTCCCCGGGTTCGATCTTCAACTGGGCAGCGAGCGGCATGGGCAGGATCATCGCGTGCCGCTCGCCAGGCCGGAACCAGCGACCGCCAGGGAGCAGGGCCTCTTGCGGCTTCAAGACGCTTGCTTCCTCGGGATCCATACCCATTAGGCAGCGGACCTCGGCGACCCGGTCGGCGCGCGTGAGGGATAGGATGCCCGTCTCCCCGATGTCCGCCCCGTAGTAGGCGGCTCGGCGGACCACGGTGCCGCGCCCCGAGAACTCGTTCTCGATCTGCCGGTAGGTGGCGAGTTGCAACGGCTCCATGCCTGGATTGCGGATCAGCATGCCGGAGTACCGGGCCGGGTTATCACTCGGCAGTTCCTTCAGTTGCAGTTCGGAGACGATCGACGTGAAGCTGAGGACGATGAATGTCATCACGACGAGGGTCAGCGTGGTGAGCAGGGTGCGCGCCTTCCGCCGTCGCATATTGCTGACGCCGAGGTTGAACGCGGCCATCGCGACGCTGGAGCGCTTGATATCGACTTCATGCACCCCGCTCTGCGCCTTCTGCACGACCTTCAGCGAGGCCTCAAACTTGCTGAGGATGAAGGAGACGACGACCAGGCTCAAGGTCCCCATGACGAACCCGATGAAGATCATCAAGGGGTTCGAGACGATCTCGAAGGCGGGGTGGATGAGCCGCAGCAGCAGGAACGCGGAAATGAAAATGCCGACCGACCACATGAGCTGCTTCGCCATCAACTGGTTACCGATGAGCAGGCGCTCAAGGAAATAGCTGAAGGGGATGAGCAGGAAGAGATAGAAAACGACGCCGTTGACCACGTCGTTGGCGGTGCTTTGGATGACGGGGTGGGCGCGCAGGGCGTAACCCCAGGCGGCGCGGGCATGGCGCTCAGCGGCGGGCCAATCTTGCTGCTTCTCGGCGTCTTCGGCGGCCTTGATCTCGCGTATCGCGTCGCCCTGGAGGTCCTTGATCCCTTTACTCAGGATCCGGTACTTCTCGAACCTCTGAATGCGGGTTGCATTCAGAGCGACGATGTCCCTTGCGGTTTGGAGGGGGACGTTTTCGAAAGTGCCCCCATTTGGCGGAGTGACATAGCCGGTTCCCTTCTCGTCGCCAAGCTTCGAGTTGGTCAAAATCATCCGCAAATCGGCGGGACCCATGCCGGCCATGAGTTGGAACCGCTGATCCGGCACGAAGAAGAGGGCCTGCGAGTCCTCGACCTCCGGATCGAAGCGGGTGTCGAACGCGGGTTCGTACTCACCGTAGTCCTGGGGGCGACTGCCAGATTCCGCGTCCATGACGAACACGAACATCAGCGCCTGCAACCCCTGGGGGTCGACGAGGTCGTAGATCGAGAGCGGCACACATTTGAAGGCGACGACCGGCGATTCTCGGAAGGCGGTCTTTAGGCGGAATTCGATGGGATAGGTGCCGTCCCCGTACGTGCCCCAGCTCGCGGCGTAGTCGATTCGCCCCGTAGGCGGATCGCAGTGGTAGGCCTGGAGGCGCACGAAGTGGGGGTCTGTGTCCGGGTAACCATTTACCGGCATATGGCCGAGGAGGCGATATTTGCCGTCCTTTCCGACCAGTTGCACGACCTCATTACGCACGCCCATCGTGGTCTTCTGGCGGGGCAGATCGACGGCGAGGGCTCCGGGGAGGGGGGTATCGGGGACGAAGCTCTTGGCAGGGTCGTACTCCACAACCTGGCCGAGAAGGGTGCCGAACCCGCCAACCAGGCTCATGGCGGAGGGGCGGGCGGGCTCGACGGGGAGACGGAAATCCGAGATCGACGACCGGTCCGAGGTGTCGTTCAGCAGATGGTGGAGCATCGCGACGACGGTACGGGTTTGGCGTGCAATGTTGGAGATATCCACCCGGTCCAGCGTGTCGAGGGGGGTATCGACGTGATCGCGGCTGTCCTCGATGGTGAGGAACGTGAGGGCGTTCAGGCCCGCCGCGAGCATCGGTTCGCAGTCCAGGGAGAACTTGCCGGGGACGTTGTTCTTCCAGGTTCGACTGTCCCCGTCGTTCGCAGCGTCGGTCAGCACCACCCGGGGGGGCGCCACGTTCTGGACGCTCGCGAGCAGCTCGGCGTGGGAACGGAAGGTGCGGGACATCGACCGGACGTTGTCGAGCGTCTCGTTCCGGTAGTCGTAAAACCATCCCCGAGCGTAGCTTCCCACCGAGCGGCTTCCTGAGCTCAGGTCAAGGGTGAGGCTGAAATAGGGCGCGGTGGTTTTCCCGTCGAGGATTGACTGCACGTACTCGCGCGCGCCTTGGAGGGCGATGCCGTGGGCGCCGAGGAGGACCAACCGCAAAGGGCGCCGGTGCGGTCTTTGCGTGTAGATCCGCGCCGTCTCAAGGAGGACGGCGGGTCCGGAAATCGCCTCGGCTCCGGGGGCAAGGGCGGGGATCACGCTCATCGAGTCCGCGTAAGCCGCGACCTCGATCGGCTCGCCGGCGGCAGTGGGGTCGCTTCCGGGGAACTCGAAGACCTCGTTTTGGCTTTGCCCGGCGATCCAGTCTTGGCGGCAGCTCAGGTGCGCGTTCGTGTGGTTCTTCGCCGCATTGAGGAGGGGGCCGGCTTCGCCGAGGGGGGCGTAAAAGCGGGGGAAATCGACGGGGACCCCGCTGTACTTGGTCTCCGCATTTGCCCTCGGGAGGTCGTCAGGTTGGACGAAGACCACGGCGAGCGCGCCGAGCTTGGCGGGGTTCTTCCAAGATGCGCCGACGCCCATCTCAAGCACAACGACGGCGCCTCTTGGTTGAAGCCCTTTTAGCGCTTCGAGCGAGCCGTCGCCGCCGTAGATCACGGGCCCGGTGACATCGCAGGTGGAGGTTCGAACGAGGTTCGGCCAGAGGGGATAGACGGTGCTTTTCTGGTTGCCGATTTCGAGGTGGCCAACCGCGTTCGGGCTGGGGATGGTGACCGTGAACGGGTATTTCTGGCTCTTCGGGGCGTGGAGTTGATCCTCGACGTATTTGAACGCCGCGGCTTCCCCGGAGGTGCCGGCGACGCGGCTTCCGATCTTGGCGATCTCTTCGTAGTCGTGCCGGAGGCGGTCGACCTTTACGAGGGAGATGAGTTCCCGGTAGATCGCCTTGACTTGGCCGTCTTGGGGATCCGCGAACGCGGTCGCCGCGAGCACCACCGAGGCGAAAAGGATGGCAACAAGGCGGCGGGGACTCATCGACGAGGTTCCAAATTCATCTTGGCACCGTTTTCGATCGTTACCAACGTTTTGGTGACGGTTACGCCCGCACGGGCTCCGCATTTTCGGCGACGCACTCAGATGGGCGGGAGGACAGGTCTCCTACTTGGTGCACGGGGGTGCGGATGCGACTGGTTTGGTGGTCAGCCAATTTACGACCCAGCAAATGGTGGCCTCGTTGGGGCCGCGCTGGATCAGGGTTCGGCTTCGGCAGGGCTCCGTGACCGTGCAAAGAGCAGGTCCCTCCCAAGGGTTACCAGGATCCAAGAGGAACTTGCGCCGGTCGGCAAGCGGGACTTGCCACGACTTCCGAGCGTCCACGCATGGAGGTCGACGATCTGCTGCCAGTTTTAGACGCGGCCCTTTTTGGCTTCTCGGAATTTCACCACAGGATGCGGCATTGACGGAAGTCGGCAAGAAGTTCGCCGACACGGATCCGGACGGCGAGCGACACATATTCAAGGGCCAAGCCTTGGCCCGAGCGCCATGGTCATCAGCATCTACGGTGCCCTGGACAGCAACCGGGGCAAGGCGATGAAGGAGGAGTTACTCAATATTTGGAGGAGAGTATTTGTGCCAAGAAGGCACAGGCGCGGCTTGACAATGCGGTGAACTGGGGTCAGTTCGCAGGGCTATTCGAGTACGACTGTGATGAAATGGAACTCCCGATGCTCCGGGCTGGTGAGTGCGAAAAGGTTGGACCGATTCCAAATGTGTCTACTCACTTAACGTCAGAATCACCCTGAGGAATCGCCTCGCTCTCTAGATAATCCATGATCACGATTTGCGAACCCTCCGCATCAACTATCCAGCTGTGGCGAAAGGAACTCGCTCCTCCCATGACTTGCATTCTCACACTCTCCCAGCTTCCAAGGGGCGACTCTTCGGCGAAGATATTAAAGAAAGGGTAAGCCCAAAGGACATCCAGACCGAAGGTGAACGCAGAAAGGCACGCGAAGAAAAATCCAACCATGCACCATGCCATGTATGCCACGGAAAGAAGTGCAACGGCAGCGTGCGTGGCGACTTGCCGCATAACTGAGAGGCTTAACACAATAAGGAGTAGGAGTATCAAACAACACAACTCCAAAGGGCTCATTTTGAACTGCTCTCTCCAAATTTGTTGAGTTGCAGCGATTCCTATCAATGCCACTAAAGCAGTCATCAATCGGGTTGACCAAACAGTGAATCTACTTGGGTTAGAGGCATCGCCATGCAAATCATGGTCTATGGCTGCGCTATCATCAGTTTCAACTTCGAAGTCTCCTGTATCACTCAGCAGCGACATAACTTTACGCACGACTAGGGTTGACGGCCACATCCATAATCCAACAGAGGCAGTACCAATCGTTGTGCAATAGGAAGCTTCATCCAACGTGGCTCGAAGTATAAGCGTTTTCACCAACGGCTTTGTCGGCAATGGTTCCTGAATTTTCTGAGCCCAATCACTGCTCGCACAATAGAGCATTAGGCTGACAGACATGCACGCAAGCAGAAATGGCACGTAGTGTATCCAGCCGTATGTGCCTGTAAGGATATCGCGATATGGGAAAAAAAGCAGTACCCACGCAGCCGCACTGATTTCCCGAGCCCAGAGTTCGAATCCTCCAAGACTGCGCCTGACCAGGAATAAGAAAGGGGTGGCGATGCAGACAACTCTACTCACCTTGCTTCGAACTTCAGCTTCATTCATGGCTAAAACAACAATATTGCCGCCATGGCTATGAGCGATGAGGATCAATTTTCTGCCAGGGTATTCCACCGCCAATCTAAGAATTCTGACCCTCAGGTCCTCGACGGCTCGCTTTCGCGACCGGAAGCTGTTCTTTCCATCCCAGTCAATGGAAACCATCGTAGCTCCGGGAAATCTCCGCTGCAACGCGTCGCGAAGGGTACTAAATCTCATGGACTTCGAAAAGGTGCCATGAACCATAACAATAACCGGCGTCACTTCATTAAGATAGCATCATCCGGAACAATAATCAAGCAGCTCCCGGCTTCAGTTGTGAGTTGCTATCTTTTGGGCATTTGTGCCTGCTCAACACGGGGCGCTCGTTTACGGCGCCTCAGACTTTGGAATATAACTACGGCAAGGCTGCAGAGTACATAAGCAGACGCAATTATTGAAGCTATCGTAAGCACCCATCCTAGCGGTACGTTCCCGAGAGCCCTCTGTCTATCACCAGCACGATAAAGTGACGACGCGGAGAACGTGATGAACATCCAAATGTTTACCCAGCATAAAAGCCGTACAAGATCGGTCACAAAAGCCCGCCTTGCTTGGAACTTCAATCGCAAAACACGTTCTTCATGCCTTTCCGCGTAATCCGTCAAGGCTGTGTCTTGAATATTGCCTCCAAGTTCCCGGAGTCTAACGAAAACTTCCCTTTCAAACTCATAGTCCAACGGATCGACAAGGGTCGAGTATGGACCTGAACTTGCGGAAGCTCGGCCAGACCTGTTTACCGTACTCAAATCAAACTCCCATCGTGATCGCGTAAATAAGCGATTTTCGTAAGTCTTGTAGGCACTGCTGCCGATATTGGTCTCGCAGCGACTCATTTCTTCGTGCACTGCACGTGTCTAACGCAACAGACCCGAGGTCACGCCAACTGAGGAGTGACTTTACATTCAACGCACGAACATAGTCCGGGGCCAGAAAACTTGCAGACAGAGCACCTTCAGTTTCGTCCAGTCTTTTTTGAACTTGTGTCAGAAGATCCAAAAGTGCGGGCTTGTCGGAGGGCATGGGAGCAGCTGTCGTTTCATATGCCATCAAGCGAGTGAACCGTCTTGGAACAATTGGCACTACAGGGTTCGCTTTAGCAGGCGAAATGTAATAAATATCACGGGGGAGGACGTGGCCAGTCGTTGGCACAACATCATCCACAATTCTACGGAGCCTATCCCAATATTTCTCCGGGAGCCTCCTAAGATAGTCGACACCAAATTGCTTCCAAACTATTTGATCTCCGTGCAACGCGGGCCCACGTCCAAACGGAAAGTAAAGATCAATTAAATCCAAGAGCTTCTGCTTCTCATCCTCATAGAATCCTCTCTTCTTTAAGTAAACGCTGAATGAAGACAGGACTTGCTCTCCCCAGAGGTCTTCCATCTGAGACTTAGAAGACATATGTCCACCTGACATTAAGCCATTCCTCCCGAAGAGGATCTGAAACAAAACCTCTGGCCAAATGTCGGGCCAAAACATTTCGAATCCAATCGTCTTCGTCTCCTAGACGGTTTGCCCAACTTCCTTGTTCGAGCCAATTTGTCCTTCCACATGTACGTCATATAGTAACCCGACTTGATTTCCGCAAGTTCACCACAACAAGGATTTTTGGTGTTTTTTGACAAAAACTTGGTCGGAAGCCAACACCAAGCCGATTCCGAGGAGATGTGTCGATTTCTACGAATCTTTGGTCGAAAGCGCTTTCGCCAACTACGAACCTTGGTCTGACGGAATTTCTCTTCCCAAATCTCGCCAGCCAACGTTAGATAATTCCGGCAACGAAGCCTTTTCGATGAGATGGAGCTTATGACAGGTTGCCGTGGGTAAAGAATACGTCTTGAAGGGCAGAATTCAGGAAGACGAGTTCGCACCTGGGGCACGATTCCTTTCCGTGGAAAATGTAATCAACCGGTGAGGCGCCACCCGAAATGCTGGCGCGACACGAGGGCCTACTTACAGGGATCCCGGTCTGCGCCTATACCTCGCTGGACGAGTACGTGCCTTTCTGAGGCTAGAGCCGCCTTTCGGTTTCGGTGGCGTTGTATGACCTCATGCAATGCCGTCGATTTGTCCTGCTAAGGATCCACGGTGAGATTGAACTTCACGGGCGCGCGGTTCAATGGCGTGACGGTGATCACCACGTGGTGAGTGGTCGTCACGGTACTCGTGGAGATCGAGAAGGGGACGGAGGTGAGTCCGTTGGCCGGGAGGGTGACCGATTGCGTGCCGGGCGCGCCGATATAGGCGACCGAGTCGCTGGTGGTGACGGTGACGGATCCTACTCCTGTGTAGGTCTCTAGGAATGACACGAGGCCGGCGGAGGAATTGCCGCCCGTTATCGTCAGCGGGCTGAGGGTGACGGAGGTCACTTCGGGCAGGATCGTGAGGGTCGTCGCGGCGACACGGCCGACGCCGATTTGGCCGTTGATGCGGACTTGGCGTGAGGCGGTGAGGCCCGTGTTGTTCGTTGGGAGTGGGACGATGACCGTGTTGGAGCCGGCTGCGACCGTCGCAGTGACGGGGCCGACATACGCGGGCGTCGAGCAGAAGATCGACACCGCTTGCGAGTTAAGCACCGTGAAGTTCAGCTTCACCGTCAAGTTGGGTGTATCGCCCTCGGCGACGGAGCTGCGATCCAGCGAGAGGCTGGCGACTTGGACCGGGGTCACCTTTAGAACGCCGACTACGCTTGGGGCGTGGGCCACATCGGAGAAATCAACCAACAAGGTCGCGGCGGGGTCTGATTGCTGGAGGGTCGTCACCGAGCCAGTTCCGGTTGTCGTGTGCGCCGGAATGAATACGGTGAAGTTGGGAGCGATTGGGTTGGTGCTGGTCAGAGTCAAGGTCTCGTCTACCGGCAACGGGTTCTTCAGCGTTACGGTGGCCGTGGAAGTCTGGCCGGCGTTTACGGACGAAGGGCTGAAAACGATCGACTTGATTTCCACGCCGACGAGGGTGAAGGCGGCGGAAGGGTCACTTGCGCCACCCACTAGCGCAGCCGTTACGTTCACCGTCGTATCGGTGGCCACCGTATTCGTGTTCACGGTGAACATTCGCGGACCGTTTGTGCCACCGCTGCTAAGGCCCGGGATCGGGAGCGTGAAGGAGCTGAACGCGAGGCTGGGATTCGCAGATATCGTGGCCGTCTGGTCGGTCTGGGGGACTTCGTAGGGATACACGTAGCCGGTTAGAACTCCGCCGCCGAGCACGGTGGTGGGCTGCAAGACTACCAACCGTAGAAACGGCTTGATCGTCAGCGTCAGGGTAAGCGCATGGGTACCGTCGGAAGCGGTCAAGACAACTGGCGTATCCACCGCTACGTCCTTGATTGCGGAGACGGTGAAGTTTGTAATGTGCTCCGCGCCGACCGTGGTGTAGCTGGCACTGTTCGCGTTGTTCACCTGAACGAGAGTCGGACTGTCGGAGCTTAGCGTGATGGTCGTGCCGATCGGCTCCGCGAACTGGACGGCGATGTTGGTCGATTTGCCGACGCCACCGGCGATGGCGGGAGTCGCGCCGCGATCCGAGTGGATGCTGTTGAGGCTCGGGGAGACCACAGGATTTAGCACCGCAATGTAGCCGGCAATCACTCCGGAAAACGTGGTTTGGAATGCCCCAGAAGTCGTTGGCAGATCGGCATTTTGAGTGAAGCCACCGAGGTAGATCAGTCCGTTCGAATCAAGGTCCAGGCTTGCGGGGAACAGACTGCTTCCGGGGAAGTAGCTACTGTAAAGCAGCGTGCTGAGATCGGGGGAAAGCCGGGCAATGAAACTATCCTTTTTGCCGCCCGAGAAGTAGTCCCAAGTGAGGGGAACGGTGGCTCCACCGAAGAAGTCCCCGCAAAAGACCGGTGCGCCAGTTGGATCGAGAGCCATGGAGTTGATCTCCACCCCGCCGGTGGAGGTGGTCAATCCAAAAAGGGTCGAGTTGTTAAGGGTGGTGAGGTCGTTCGATAGCTTGCAAACGAATCCCGCTCCCGTCGGACCGAGGGTCGTGGAGTAGGCCCCCGGCGTGGTGGGAAAGCTTGCCGCCACCGTATGCCCCCCGGAATCCTTTTCCTTGCTGTAGTGATAGCCGCCCGCGACGGTCGGTTGGCCGGAAGGATCGATGCGCAGCGTGCCGGGAATACCGTTCCCAATGCAGGGGATCAGCGTCTCTTGGACCGGGGTTGTGGCCCCGGGAGGGAGTTTCGACACGAACGTAGCCTCGCAAGCGGGGGACAGTCCGAAGCTTGGATTGGTCGTCGCATAGCCCGAAAATCCGGGAAGGCTTGCGTCACTGGTCGTACCTGCCACAAACACGTTTCCGGATCCGTCTTTGTCGATCGTGACGATTTGCCCGGCGCCAGTGAATCCCTGCACGGGAGTAGCGGCGACACCGGAAGGTGAGATCGTGACGAGAGATTCGTTTACTCCGACCAGGCTCGTCCCATCCGTGGCCACGTAGAGGGCGGTTCCGGTGACCGATTCGGCAGGGTTGGCACCACCCACGTAGTCGCAGGCAACCAACGCGCCGGCCCCATCGAATTTGGCCCAGAAGCCAGTCTGCAGCGGGTTGGATGCAGGATAGGTCGAGCCATCCGTGACCGGCAAACTATGACTGGTCGTCCAACCGGCGAGATAGGCGTTGCCGTTGCCATCAAAGCCAAGACTGGAGTCTTCGGTGTTGTCGTTAGCGACCCCAAAGACGGTGGAGTAGACGCGGTTTCCACTGCTATCGAACTTGACCAGAAACGCGTATTGGCCTGAGCCCTGCGTAACGCCGGTTGTGACGGGAAAGGAGGGGGAGACCGTAAGGCCGGACGCGTAGACATTGCCGGCGGAGTCGACTCGAGTACCCCCAAGATAGTCGGCCAAGCCCCCGCTTACGTAGGTCGCCCAGACCAGAGGATCGATCACGAGAGTTCGGTCTTTTCGGTAGCCGTCCACGTTGAAGCCAACGGTGCCGTCCTTCTCCAAGACCTGCTTGGGCATGAAGCGGAAGGGGACGCCGCGGTCGCCTTCTTGGTACGCCATTTGCCGCTGCTCGGAGACCTTGACGTCTTGCTTTCCGAACGCAACGCGGTAGTTGAGTTCACCTTTGGGGGAGACAGTTAGCTTGTCGGCGCCGTTGTAGCGCATGCGGATTTGGTTTGGATCCGCGCCGGGGTGGACGACGAGGTCGTACCGGGGTCGATGCTCATACTCGTCGAAGTAGGTTACGAGGTCGATGCCGGGATAGAGGTCGTTGATACGCGCGGCGCCGAAGGAGTGGGCGCGAGCGGCGACTTTTTTGCCCAGGAAGAAATTGTCCGTTCCGCGCAGTGGACGAATGCCCTCGGCCTTGCCTTTGCCGGTTGCGCCGACGAATTCGACGTTCACCGCTTTGGCCGTTCGGCCGAGCTTCTTACTGGAATCGAGCTTGTCCTCGTGCCAGTCGTAGACGATTCCGGTGGTGGTCACCCAAAGATCCACAGCACTGGATTGCGCAAGAAACTTCGCTCGCGGGTCCCACTGCCCCTTGTTTTCCGTGAAGCGAAGTTCTTGTTGGGTTGACGAATAGGCGGCGGAGCTTCCGATTTTGGGGGTGTCCGCGGCACGGAGCAACGACACTCCAGAGGCCAGCATTATTGCGGTGAACATCATCTGACGCAATTATATGTTTCGACTAATGTTTACGGAATTAATCGGCGCAACAATTTGTGGTTCGTACGATGGCTTAAGGGGCTGCGGTTAACCGAAAAAGGACCCGCCGAACGATATCGGCGGGTCCCTTCGTGATCTAAGGTCGGCAAGCGAGACTACGCTTGCTGGAGGTGTCCGTTTAGGGGTGCGCTACGGCTAACTTGCTTGCCCAGTAGCCTATCGCTTGCCGCAGGCTGTATTTCTGCGTCAACGGATCGTAGGCCGAGGGTGGGTCGTAGGCTCGGGGATCGGCGCCAGCGTTCTTATCCAGCGCCAAGCAGACCACCTTTAAATGACCCTGCCACTCAAGCCCCGTCATGCCCTTGGGGGCCAGCCCAACGAGTTGGCCGCCGAGGATTCGCGTCTGTTCGGTTGAGAGTTGATCTTTGCCGATCCACGGGAGCATTAGGTCCTGTGTGGTCGCGTTGCGGGATTCAACGGCGGCTTTCGCGAATGCGACCCCGTCAAAATTCACGACGGGCGTAGCGGGCAAGTACGCGAACTTGGGGTCGCTCGCTTGGCCCTTGACGACGGCAAGTTCAGCGCCCTGAAAACTCGCCGGCGCCACCTTCGCCACATCGGCAAGTGCCATCAGATAGCGATCCATTGATCCGGCTACCGACCATTCCGCTAAGAGCGTCCTCGCGGCGAGCCGAACATAAGGATCTCCGGTGCTATCCGCGATTCGGGCGATCCGAAGCGCTTGCCCCGTGAGAGGCGCGGGTTTTCCAGGCCACGACGGTGGGGTACCCACCCCGGGAATGCGCGGACCAATGATGGCCCCAATCTCTAGTGCGTCACGCCCAGTGGAGGTTTCCAAGGCATCCGCAAGCGCACCGACGAAGACTTCTCCGCTGCTTCCTTCCTGGGGGAGGCGAGTCGCTTGCGTCGGCTCGGCCATTTCCAGATTGAAGAAGAGAGTCCCGATAGGGGCCGCTTTGGCCCCGGGTCTCGTATGGAATTCGCCGAGATCGACGAGATAGCTGTGGCCCGGGAGCAGCGGCGCGGGCGTTTCCCCCGCCCAGAAACGATCGACAAGGGTGAGCGACGCCCCAAAGGGCCGGGATTTCGAATCCAAGACCATGGCCTCATAGACGCGAAGAGGATTCGAGTTTGGATTCGAAGCATCCTCGTGCGGAATGATGCGGACGATCTTTATCTGAACGATCGCCAGGGGCTTGAGATCAATCCCGGATTGGAAATCCACGTTGGTGAACTTCCGGATTTGGGTTCGGACGGTTAGGCTCCCGCTCGAAGTGCCGAAAGAACCCGCATCAAGCGCGGTCCGCTGTGCCACGGCGGAGAGGCTGCACGACGCGATCAGGAGGGAAAGGATCGTGGTTGAGGTTTTCATTACTGTCCCGTTTGCGCCCTCGCTGGCGAGTTATTGACATTGCCCGGCGTGAGAGTTATGTTGGCGGTGCCAACTTTGATCCCGTGCGTCCCGTCGGTTGCCTTTGTCGCGGCGTAGTAGCTGTGCTGCACGTGATAGGTCTGCCAGGTGGCCGGGGGCGTCGGGAGCGTTCCCCAGTTGTAGTAGATCCGGTCAACGCCAGCCGCGATGCCAATCAACGCCCCGCTATCTTGGGTCTCCCAGAAGTCTGGCGGGTAGCCGTTCACCGCATAGCCCGGAGGCATTACGTCTCCCGTAGGCTGTGGATTCGGGAAATTCTCGTTGAACCAGATATCCTGCATGAGAGTCCCAGCGGAATCGACCAGCTTGAGTTGGTAGTCGGTTTCCCAACCTGTCGTACCGGCCGGTAAGGGATTCTGATAAGGCATGCCGGTTCCGGTCGCACTCCACGTGAGCGTCCCCGGTTTGTGGCAATCGATCACGTTCGAGCGCGTGATCCAAGAAGTGCCGATGTGGTCCTGAGTCGACGAGGTGTCATCGGCTCCACTTCCCGTTTGCGTCCCCGCCGTGCCGCTTTGCCGGCTACTGGGGTCTGGCCAACTCACGTTGAACGTTGCGCCAATGGTATTGGTCCCTGCCGCCGTCGCGGCCAGGTTCAGAGTGCCCGGCGGGACGTTCGTTATCGAAGCGCCGCCCGCGTTCATGCTGCCGATCGACCAGGTAACGGTCGTTGTGCCTGGTTGGGACGAACTCACTCCGACGAGGGTGCCCTGCGGGGTTTGATCGTACGTGCCGTACGAGTATCCAACCGGCTGGAAGTATTGGGCATACCAAGGGTTGCCGGCCGTGTTTCCATCGTTATGCCAGGTCGGTACATTTCCGAAGTTCGACCCGAAGGAGATGGGGCCGCCGAACGCGGCACAATACTCGTCGTTCCATCCGTTGAAGGTCACGTGCTCGTCCGGGAAGGCCGTGTAGTGGAGCTTAATCTGGACGGTGATGTAGAACGCACCGGCTCCGGTGCAGTACCCCGAGTTCGAGGCTGACGTCGTCGTCGTGGCCGCTAGCGTCAATCCGACGGAGGACCAGGTGTAGGAGTCGATGGTCAGCATCGCGGGTGCGGAATACCCGCAGGTGACGCTGAAGTTTGCGTACTGGGAATGCAGCGACGAATTCCAGCTCAGGGGCTGGAGTTTTGGAGTGATCGTCAGTGGCGCAAACACAGGCGCCTGGGCAAATGCCGATGTGGCGGTGAGAATACAGAGGGCGAGAACGGCACGCATCAGTTTTATTAACGCGCTGTTACTGCAGTTGCATATGCTCTGGTTGTCGTGAAGGAGCTTCGTTGGTTCCATCAACGGCACTGTACGACAGGTCTCAGCAGATCCCCTCATTAAATTCAGATAATGAATGCACTTTTCTTGTTAATTCTGCGAGCATTTGATATTCCGACTGTATATCCTATGATATACAAGGGGCCATTTGTTTATTCCGCCGCAAATCTATCCTGAAAGACGATCTCCGAAGAGCAGGTGCTGGCAACTTTGCCAGGGTTGGCGCCCTTGCGGACTAGGCGCATGACCTATTGGTCTAGTTTGTAGACCAGAAGTAGCCTATTTTCTTATCGTCCTGTTAAAGCACAGGTTGCACCATGGCGACAACTAGTCTGACTGAGGCCGATGAGGCAACTTGCATCAAAACGAGCAAGAGGAAAGCAGATTTACCGGTACGCTTTTCTTGGGTAAGTAGCCGATATATAACTTACGATGAACGCGTTCAGGGGGGTCAGTCTCGATGAGGATACGAGATCCACGGCGATCGAACAGTGCGAGATGATTCTCAATCACCTTCGCAAGGCTGACCGCGGTCCTATGGATACCGATTTTCTCCGCGTTCACACGGTTGCGCTTTTGCAACTCGTCGGCGAGATGAGTCGGACCGCGATCCCGGGCGTTTTCCAGGAGGAGGGGGATGACCTCGACTTCCTTTTTCGAGGCGCGGATCCTCGGTCCCGGCGAGAACTGTAGGGTTCGCTCCGTTCACAATGAACGGGTGGCCAGACAAAGGCACGTGCTCGCCTTCCCCGCTCCTTTTATCGATCCCGGATACCTTTCGGATCGCGATTTGAGCCTTCACGTCCGGCATCTCTGCCCCGCCGACGACGAGCTTGGCTGGGTGGCGGCTTACTACTTCGACATGATCGTCGCGGGTGAGCGTGCCGGCAGCATCGATTTAAGGCTCGGCGATACGCACCATCTGCGGATGTATGGGGGGCAAATCGGCTACGACGTACGGCCCGAGCACCGCGGCCACCACTATGCGGCGCGAAGCGTACGCCTTCTTTTGCCTCTCGCTTGGCGGCATGGCATGGATGAGCTTTGGATCACCTGCAACCCGGACAATTACGCCTCGGCGCGCTCTTGCGAGTTGGCGGGCGGGCGGTATATCGAGACGGTCGACGTGCCTCCGGATACCGACCTTTACCGGGAAGGGGATCGGCAGAAGCGCCGGTATTTGTTTGCCACGGGCCCCGAGGATTTGATTCCGTAAAATGACGGATTGAACACCTGGGATTGAACCGCGTTACACTCCTTATATGCGGTTGTCTACCGATGAGCAGATTGCTCACCTTCTCCGCCGTTTTGGCCTTGGCGCGGGAACGCGTGAGATGGAGAAGTATCGGCCCCTTGGGGTTGAGGGGACGCTGCACCGGTTGGTCGAGTACGACAAGGTGCCGGACACGTTTCCTGTCTCGATCTGGGAGTGGCACGCCGACAACAAGGGCGTTCTGAACCCGAACACCGGGGCCACTCGAGCATGGTGGATCATGCGGATGGCGAGCACGGAGCGGCCCTTGGAAGAGCGGCTCACCATGTTTTGGCACGACCATTTCGCGGTCAGTGCCTCGAAGGTTCCGCCGGTGGAGATGGACGACTACCTGATCCGGCTTCGCGCGAACGCCTCGGCTCCTTTTCACGATGCGTTGAAGGCGATTACGTTTTCCCCGGCCATGGTTCGCTGGTTGGACAGCCTCGGCAGCTACCCCAGCCGGCCGAACGAGAATTTTGGCCGCGAGGTGATGGAGCTTTTCACCCTCGGCATTGGGCATTACTCCGAGCAGGACATCAAGGAGACGGCGCGTTGCTTTGTCGGCCTTGGCATCCAATACGCGGTTCCGCCGGGGATGAAGGCGCAGGATTACTACTTGCAGGCGGCTCGCGAAGGCTTGCCGATCGTCTCGGTTTCCGTGGCGCCTGGGTTTGAGGATCGGCGGCCGAAGACGATTCGCGGGCAGACCGGGCCACTGACCTCGGCAGATGTTCTTAAAAGTTTGTCGGACGATCCGGCGACGGCTAAACGCGTGATCGGGAAGATGTGGCGCTACTTCGTGAGCGACCATCCGCCGACCGACGCGGATCGGGACCACCTCATCAAGGTGTGGCAGAAGCACGATCTCGCGATCCAGCCGGTGCTCCTGGAAGTGGCGCGCATGAAGGCGTTCTGGGACCCTTCGGTGGTGCGGAAGCTGCCGAAGAGTCCGTTGGACTTTACGCTGGCTTTGGCGCGGCAGGTGGGGATGGGTCCCAAGTATTTGAAGCAACGGCTTCCCCACGCGGAGCCAACGGACTCGATTCGCGGGATCGGCGGGCCTTACTACGGTTTGGCGTCCTCGATGGCCAATCAGGGGTTGTCTTTGCTGTATCCGGACGATGTCAGCGGTTGGCGCTGGGGGAATGCTTGGCTTTCCAGCGCGGCAATGCTCTCGCGTCTGCGGTTGGTGAAGCAGGTTTTCCAATCGGGATGGGCAGACGACTATTTGACGTCGCTTGCCGATGTTGCGAAGTCCGGGACTTCGGTTAAGGCGATCGACCATATCGTGACGGATCTCGATATTCCGGTCAGCGAGGCTCAGAAGGCGGTTCTGGTCAGCGCGATGGACAAGCTCGGCGGCCCGGCGAAAGCCTTCGCCAACCAGGGGGCTTCGCGCGCGACGTTGGCGCAGTTGGGCACGCTCGTTAGCTCGATTCCAGAGTATCACCTTGCCTGAGTTGGTCCTCCTGACGGGTTTGGACCCTTCGGTGCTGTTACCTTTGGTGCGGGAATCCGAGGCGGAGGGGTTTGGGATGTTGCGCCGGCTCTTCGAGGAGTATTTGGCGGGCATCAACCGGTTTGACCGGCCGGGGGAGGTCCTCTACGGCGTTTTCGTCGAGGGTTCTTTGGTCGGGGTGGGCGGCCTCAATGTTGACCCCTTCGAGTCGGCCCCGGGGATTGGGCGCGTTCGACGGGTTTATGTTTCGCCGGCCCATCGGCGTGGAGGTGTCGGGCGCCAGTTAGTGAGCGCGATTCTCGCGGATGCTTGGTCGGCGGGTTTTTGTGAGGTTCGGCTTCACACGACCAATCCGGAAGCGGTTAGGTTTTACGAGCGAGTGGGTTTTCGAGCCTCGCCGGGTGAGACCGATATGTACAACATCGTCCTACCAAAGGCAGATGTCCCATCCGGCCACCGGTAGGTGTAGGCGAGACCGGAGCGTCAGCGATGGTGTCGCACGCAAAGCGTCCGGGAGGTTTTTTTCGATATCCATCCAACCAATGCGCGGCGCCGCGACACCATCGCATTCGCTCCGGTCTCGGCTACCGCCCATGCGGGCGAACCGTCTCCAAAAACTACAACCCCGTGCCGCGAATCTCTGACAAATCCTTCACGCCCTCGCCCTCCATCCGGTTGGCTAAATCCTCACACAACCGTGGGATCATGGAGGGGCCGCCGTAGATCCAGCCGGTGTAGAGCTGGCAGAGGTGGGCGCCGAGGCAGATTTTTTCGTAGACGTCGTCGGCAGAGGAGATGCCTCCGACTCCGATTAGGATCATGTTCGGAGGGGCTTGGCGGGCGAGGTGGGCGAGGACTTCGTTCGACCGGGCGCGCAGGGGGGCGCCGGATAGGCCGCCGGTTTGGCCGGGGTCTTCTTTAAGCATTGACCTTGAGATCGTCGTGTTGGTCGCGATCAAGCCGGTCAGATTGCATTCGACGGCGACTTCCATCACCTCGTCGAGGGCGGACAGTTCTAAGTCAGGGGCGACTTTTACGAAGACGGGACGGGTGGCATCGACCTCGCGCATGGCGATGAGGATCTCCGTGAGGGCGGATTTTTCTTGCAGGCTGCGCAGGCCGGGGGTGTTTGGAGAGGATACGTTGACCACAAAGTAGTCGCCGTAAGTGTGGAGGGCGCGGAACGAATCTTGGTAGTCCTTCGCGGCTTCGTTCACGGGCGTGATCTTTGACTTTCCGAGGTTGATGCCGACCGGAATCTTGGAGGACGAGGCTTTTAATCGTCCGGCTAAGGCGGATGCGCCCTCGTTGTTGAAGCCGAGGCGGTTGATGAGCGCCTTTTCCTCCGGGATGCGGAACATCCGGGGTTTGTCGTTCCCCGGTTGGCCGTGCCAGGTGATCGTGCCGCACTCTACGAACCCGAAACCGAGGCTTCCCCAATGGGGCAGGGCGCGGGCGTTCTTGTCGAACCCGGCCGCGAGTCCGATCGGGTTCGGGAAGCGCACACCGAATAGCGTCTGCTCGAGCCGTGAGTCGGCGAAAGGAGCGGCTCGGATCAGGCCGCGCTCCAGGAGGCTCATTGCTCGCTCATGAACCCACTCCGGATCCAGGCGGAATGCCGCCGGACGGAACAACGAGTCGTAGAGGCCCACGCCTTCAACGTACCCGCCCCGCGCCGCAGGCTGGGTGTAAAGTGACCCTATGCGACGGTATGTCTTGGGCGACAAGCCCGGTGTCGACACCTGGAAACTCGAAAACGTTACGGATGCGCCCCTCGGTCCGGGCGAGGTGCGAATCGAGATGCGTGCGTGGTCGCTGAACTACCGCGATCTTTTGGTGGCGAAGGGCGAGTACGGCGGTAAGTTCGTTCCTGGCCTCGTTCCCCTTTCCGACGGGGCGGGTGAGATCGTCGAGGTTGGCGCGGGCGTGACCAGGTTCAAGGTCGGCGACCGAGTGGCAAGCTGCTTCTTCCGCGACTGGGTGGAGGGCCCGCTGACCGCCGCGAAGGGCAAGTCGGCCCTTGGCGGGGCCATCGATGGCGTTCTCGCGGAGCGTGTCGTTCTTCCCGAGACCGGGGTGGTCAAAGCGCCCGAGGGCCTTTCACACGAAGAAACGGCGACCTTGCCCTGCGCGGGACTCACGGCTTGGAACGCGCTTTTCGACACCGGCAATCTCCAGCCCGGACAAACCCTCCTCGTCCAAGGCACCGGCGGCGTTTCGATCTTCGCCCTGCAGTTCGCGAAGGCGGCGGGCGCGAAGGTCATCGTGACGTCCTCCAGCGACGCCAAGCTCGGTCTGGCGCATGAGATGGGGGCCGATGAGGGCGTGAATTACATGGTCCAACCCGACTGGGACCGCTTCGCGTTTGAGAAATCGGGCGGGGTCGGGGTCGATGTGGTGATCGAGGTTGGCGGGTCAGATACTTTGAGTCGATCTTTGAGGGCCGTCAAACATGGAGGCAAGGTCGTCGCGATCGGCGTCCTCAGTGGCGGGGTGGCGGAACTTAGTATCGGCTTTTTGCTGACGAAGAATATTCAATTAACTGGCATCTACGTGGGCAATCGGACTCAATTCGAAGCGATGAATCGCGCCATCACCATCGCCGGCATCTCGCCGGTGGTGGACAAGGTTTTCCGTTTTGACGACGCGGTGAACGCTCTACGGCACCTTGAAGGGGCTTCTCACCTCGGAAAAATCGTAATTGCCCGTTAAGTAACCAGGTTAGGAAAAATTGCGGGAACTATCGAGGTTCCGAACTTCGTAACGCGGCCCCTTGGCATTTCGCGAAACCCGTGTTATCTTGAGATTGTTCTTTTGAAATGCCACTTCCTACTGAGGACCGACTAAGTCGTCGGTCTTTAGTATTTTAAGGGGGTCCATTTTTCGAAATAGATCCTTTTGCCCAGTCCGGGATCGTTTCTTTGGCCGTCGGATGTTGGGTCCTGGCGAGGACGTTGCGGTCAAGTGCGGAACATTCTGCGACCCCTCGCCGGGGTCGAATTGGCACCTCGATCCTAACCCGGTATCTTCGGCGCACGTGCGCGCCTTCGATGCCCGGCTAATATCTTCGACCCCGGCCGGGGTCGTCCGAACGTCTATTCCGAAGCTTTATGGCGTGCGGCCGGGCCACCGCATTCGTTCCGCTCCTGGGTTGGTCTGAAGCCGACATGCTGTCCTAGCGCTTCGCGCGCAGCCCCTGCACATGCATCAGGGGCCTGGCTACATTTTTGGGATTCGTGGCCGATGGTTGTTGGCGCGTGCGGGAGGCTGAGTTTTATCGGTCTTGTTCAACGTCTAGATTGGCGGGGACGTATTTGCACGCATGCCGCCTACTGAACCTCTACAAGAACCGAATTCGCCGGAGAGCATCGGGTACGCGAAGTGGCAAAGGCTACTCACGGTTACCGCGACGCTGCTCACCCTCTTTGCAGTTGTCGCGATCGCGATTCGGTTGGGGATGGCGATCCATCACACTTTGCTTCTGTTTGCGCTCGGTGGATTGGTTGCCTATGCCCTCGAACCCCTTGTGGCTCGGGTGAGATCCGTTAAGTTCGGGAAGCGGCAACTTGGGAAGACGGCAAGCGTTTTTGTCGTATACATCGGTCTGTTCGCTATCTTTGCCGGCGGCGTCTGGTGGCTCGGAAGCCAAGCCGCGCACCAGGTCAAGATCCTTCAGGAGGATGCCCCGAAGTACAAGGAGCGCGCGATCACCCTCGCTCATGACTTCGACGCTAATTTCCTGAAGCCCCGTGGCGTCACTTTCAGCGTCGAAGACTCGATTAAAACGCCGCCGCCCGAGGCCACCGTCTACGCGGAGAAGTTGAGCAAAGATGCCTTGCCGCTTCTTGCCCACACGGTCACTAACTTAGCCGAGTCGGCCGTCGTCCTCCTGATCGCCTTGTATTGGCTGATCTTCGCGACGGACATGAAGGAGCAGGCCAACCGCGCCCTCTCGCCCTTCCTGCGCAAATACGCGGAGCCGTGGCAAAAAGACGTGAACCGTATCCTCGGCGGCTTTGTGCGCGGTCAGTTCATTCTCGCCCTCATCACCGGGGCCTGCGCGGCGATCGGCTTGCTCCTCTTGGGCGTCCACTTGTGGCTGATCATCGGCCTCTTCGTGGTCGTGGCGTCCTTGATCCCGGTCTTCGGACCGTACATCGCGGCGATCCCTGCCGTATTGGCCGCCCTCATCGGTCCGACGCACTTGTCGCCGGTCGGCGGTGCTATCGCGGTAGTCGTGCTGTTTGTGGTCCTCAATGAGGCGGGCAGCAAAGTTCTCTATCCGAAGTTGGTCGGACAGGCGCTGAATTTGCACGAAGTCGTGGTCCTGTTCGTGTTGTTCGCCGGCCTTGAAGTCGGGGGCATCGTTGGCACGCTTTTCGCGGCGCCGATTGCGTCGCTTACGATCGTCACTTTGGTCCACCTTTACCGCCTCTGGCAAGAGTTGCCCGAGGACTCGCTCGCGGATGAGTTGGAGCTCGGCGCGCCACGTTCTCGCCTGTTCAAACGCGCGTAAACGGCCCTTGGCGGGGAGATTCCGAGCTTCCAAATACCCGCTCGGAACAAGCCTCCTCCGCTATAGGTCGAATCACCACATGACAACTATCCTCGTAATCTTACTCGTTCTTTTCCTCTTTGGCGGCGGCGGTTTCTTCTACAGCCGACGACGCTAACGCGTAACTTCTCCACCTAAAGCCTTACCTGCTGGCAGCTTCAATTGTAAGTCAGGCCAATAATCGTGGGGCCGGTCTTACGTTGCCGGATCGGTCATCCCCAGCTCTCCAAATGCCTTGAGCCGAATTAAACATGCGTCGCAGTGCCCACATGCGGCCCCGTCCGGAGAAGGATCGTAGCAGGAGTGTGTGAAGCCGTAATTCACCCCTAGCGAGAGCCCCCACTTGATGATCTCGACCTTGGTTAACGAAATCAGGGGGACCCGAATGGATATCGGGCGGCCCTCCACGCCGGCTTTCGTCGCCAGCCGTGCCAACTCCTGGAAAGCCGCGATATACTCGGGCCGGCAGTCCGGATAGCCCGAGTAATCCAGCGCGTTCACCCCAGCATAGATTGCTTCCGCCCCCACGACCTCGGCGTACGCGAGGGCGAGGGAAAGCATCACGGTGTTCCGCGCGGGCACATAGGTGACCGGAATCCCTTCGGCCAGCGAATCTTTCGGCACCGCGATGTCATCGGTCAGCGCCGATCCGCCGAAGGCGTCCAGTTCCACCCGCACAAACTTATGCTCGGCCACGCCGAGAGCCGCGGCCACGCGCTTCGACGCCTCTATCTCAGCGAGATGCCGCTGCCCGTAAAGCACGGACAACGCGTAGGGTTCCGTTCCGTCCGCCCGCGCGATCGCAAGGCACGTCGCCGAATCCAAACCGCCAGAGAGAAGCACCACCGACCGCATGGAGACATTATGAGGTCTCCCAAAATCGCGAGGGCGATTTGTAACCGAGTCCGGAGCGCCTCACATTAATGAAGGTAATACGCTCGTCGCAACGCCGGGCCATACCCAGAACCACACAAAACACCACAATTCTCAAGGAAATTGAACCAATCCTAATTACTGTAGCTAATTTATGAGTTAGGCTGAGCTGTGCTGCTAGCAAGCCTTTTCGCGATATCGGTTTCGCGACCGCCTCCCCAACCGATTCAAAACCCGGAAGTGCCTTCCCAAAGTCTGAAGTTCACCGAGAACAAGGGGCAGTGGGATCCGAAAGCGAAGTTTATGGCCCAGCAAGGGGGGCTGGATATGTGGGTTACGGCCACAGGCATCACCTACGACTGGCATGGCCAAGACGCGGAGAAGAAGCCGAGCCGGGACGCGGTCAGCGTTGTGTTCGAAGGCGCGACGGGCCTCGGCAAGGCCAAGGGCATTCACCAACTGCCCTGCCTCAACAACTTCTACCTCGGCAAGACCCGGGCCACCAACGTTCGGTCGTTCGAAAAAGCGGTCGTCGAAGACATCTATAAAGGCATCGACCTTGTCACCTATTTCGACGAGCAGGAGAAGCGCCCGCGATACGACCTCATCGTCCACCCCGGCGCGGACCCCGACCAGATCCGGATGCGCTACACGGGCGCCAAAGACTTCAAGGTCACGAAAGATGGCGCGGTTGCCTACCGCACCAAGTTCGGCAAGGTCGAAGAGCAACGGCAGATGGCGTACCAGAAGAGCGAGGTTGGGCCCGACTTTCACTTCTTCCCGACCCAGCGCATGAACCAGGACGGCACCGTCGGCTTCGACGTCACCGGATACAAGAAAGACCGAACCCTGGTCATCGATCCGCTGCTCTGGGCCACTTACATCGGCGACCCCACCGGCTCAAGCGTCCTTGCAAGCGCCAGCGATGCCGCGGGGAACTTGTACGTGGCCGGGCGTACGCTCGGGACGAATTTTCCCGTGACCAGCCAAGACACCACCGGCGGCAGCGGTCAGTTCTCAATGTTTGTGGCGAAATTCAGTCCTACGGGAACGAACCTGTACTGCACGGTCTACGGCGGCTCGGGAACTGACGATCCGACCAAGATCAAGGCGGACGACGCGGGCAACGCGTATGTCGTTGGGTACACGAATTCCGGGGATTTGCCCGTTACCAACGGCAGCGTTCCCGATCCCGCCAATTTCCAAACCGACTTCCTCTCGAAGTTCGATGGCGCCGGCGGCCTTGCCTACGGGATGTATCTCAACGACCCGGACGATTCACAACGCCCCTTTCCGATTGACTTGGCGGTCAGGGGCGATCATTCGGTCACGGCCCTCTGCGTAGGCTACGATGACGATATCGGAGGCCCAATGCCCGTCACGTTTCAGGTCGGCAGCGACGGTACGCACAGTGGGGCCTTCCGTCACCTGGACCTCCTTTCCTTGAGCCCGACCGGCTTGGCGCTCGATGCCGATGGGAACGCCTTTATCGCCGGAAGCATCTGGCGCAGTTTCTTCCCTTTGCCCTCCGGCTATCAGACGGTCGACGGAAACGCGAACAGCTCCAACCAATACGACGTCTCGTGCGTCCTCATCAAGCTGAATCCCACCCTCGACACCCTCCTTGCGGGTACGTATTTGGGAGGGATCGGCTACTTCCAGACCTTTGGCGTGGCCGTCAACTCAACGGGTGAGCCTTACGTCACGGGCCAGGTGCAAGATAGCTTCGACACGGACATTGTGTCCGGACAATATCTAAACAACACTTACCCGACCACGCCCGGGGCGCTCAATCTCGTTTCGATTTCGGGCATGCCAGGTATTTTCGTCTCCCATTTCTCGAACGACCTAACCCAACTCAAAAACGCCTGTTTGTTCGAGCAGGGCTGGATAAACGCGCGTCCGATCCTCTTACTTGATAACGATTGCCCGGTACTTCTGAGCTTCCTGGTACCTGGCTTCCCCCCTCCCCTTACTTGGGATTACTATTCGGGTTCCTACCAGAACAGTTTTCTCGCCCGTCTGTCCCCGGATCTCTCGACGGAGCTCTACGGCAGTTGCATTGGAAGATCTTCTCAGAATTCCTTTCAACTCGCGATCGGAGGCGGCAACTACTATCTAACCGGCCGAGCCGGGGCCGACAATGAGCCGACTACGAGTAACTCATTCGAATCGGTGTTTAACGACGCAATTGCAATAGGCTTCATCGAGGCCTTTACTCCGTCTACGTCGCCCGGCATACAGAGGATCGCCACGGACCGCGGGGCGACGCCATCGGTCGGCGGCGGATCGGGCAAGCAGATCAACGTGAATGTCTACTTCGCCGAGCCGGCGGGAGCGCAGATTTCCTTGACGGCGCCCTTGAATTCGGGGGTCTACGTGAACGGGAAGGCGCTGACGGACTCGTTTACGGTTTCGGGCCTCGTTCATGTAGCGACCTTCGCCGTTTCGGCGGACGATGTTTCGGCGCCGACGCCGGTGACGCTCATCGCCTCCGACGGGACGAGCAGTTTGCCGGTCACGATTACGATTCAGCCATTTGTGAAGACGCTGGTTGTGCGGCCGGCGAGTTTGGGCTCGAACCAGTCGTTTACGGCTTACGTTTATCCGTACGAAGCTCCGACTACCGACCAGACGGTGAAGTTCGCGTCGTCGCCCGCCAGCTATTTGGCGGCCTCGGCTCCGCTGACGATTCCGGCGGGAACGAGCGGACCGACCACTGTGACCTTGCAGACGGGGGCCTTCGATAACTCGCTGAAGGGAACGATTACGGCGATCCATGCAACCGGAGTAAGTTCCGCCTCCACTTCGGTAGCGTTCGTCGGTACCGTGGTGACCGCGCTCGGCTTCCTGAGTCCGGTTGTGATCGGCGACGGATCTACGACGCTGGGGGTGCATTTCAACCTGCCCGCGAAGCAGGACGAGACCTATACGTTTACAAGCGGCATGCCGACGTTGGCGTCGGACGTCAACGTGTTCCTTCCGATGGGAAGCACTTCGGGCGTTGGCACGGTGACGACGAACCAGGTGTTCAGCGCCGCTTCGGTGGTGCAGGTGAACTACACCGCGACGATTAGCGGAGTAAAGAAGTCGGTCGCCCTGAAGGTGATCCCCAATTCCGTAAGCAATCTCTTCGCCGCCGGTTCCGTGGTCGAAGGCGACCCGATCCCCATCACCGCCAATCTGGCGGCCCCGACAACCGCCTCCCAGCAGTTCCGGATCACGACCAACTATCCCACGTCCGTTCCGGCGCTCTCCGTGGCCAATGCAGCGGGATCTCCCATTATTTCCGCGAACGTGCCTACCCTCAACGCGGCCCTTACGGCTCCGCGAATGGCAACTCTCTCCTTCCAGTGGGTGAACCCTCTGGGAGTGGCGTCCGGCCCGATCAAGACGGCCGCGGTAACAATCGTTCCGCTACTGACTTCCGTGACTCTGTCTTCCCTTTCTGTGAAGGGCGGCCTGGACATTACGGGCACGATGAACCTGGCCGAGGCGAACAACACGTCCTCGCCCTCGTTCACGGTGACGAGCAACAGCCCCTTGGCATTCTTTGATTCGCCAGCGGTGACGACGGGTTATGCGACATCGGTCCCGTTCACGATCCATACGAAGCCGGTCACGAAGAACACCACCGTGGTGATCTCGTTGCCGACTCCGCTTGGGTACAAGACGAGGTCCTTTAATTTGGTACTCATGCCGTAGTGGTTGGGGGCCGTCTCGAAAGGCTTTGCCTGAAGCGGCCCCTGCGCGTTTTGGAATCTGTGGTTGCGGTGCTTAGTCGGTACTCCCGCAGTTGAGGGATCTGAGGATCCCTCCTTGAGTTTTGTTTTTTGGCATTTTTTGACGCGCCGCCTTCCACCCTTCGCGGGGCTGCGGTGGAGGCGTCGGTCAAAAAATGTCTTGGGGGAATGCGCTGACGTGTACTTGGAGCCGCCAGGGGAGATGCGGATGTGCTGGTGGCCGGACTACTGGCAAACCGTTAAACTGTGCGCATGCATGACCGTGCCGCTGCTTGGAAGCTGCTTTGCGACAATACGCCTTCAGAATCCCTCCGGCGGCACTGCCTTGGGGTTGAGAGTTGTATGCGTGGGTACGCGCGGCAACTGAACGAGGACGAGGAGCTTTGGGGCAATGCTGGGCTTCTTCATGACTTCGATTACGAGCAGCATCCGGATGAGCATCCGCTTTGGGGGATGGCGCTGCTTAAGGAGCAGGGGTGGGACGCTAGCTTGATCCAGGCGATCGCGGCTCACTACTCGGCGAAGACGGGCGTCGAACCAACGACGAAAATCGAGCGTTACCTTTTTGCGTGCGACGAACTCAGCGGATTCCTGACCGCAGTCACCTATGTCCGGCCGAGCAAGAGCATTCGGGAGGTCGAGGTCAAGAGCGTCACCAAGAAGCTGAAAACTCCTTCTTTCGCCGCCGGGGTGAACCGGGACGATGTGACGAAGGGGGCCGAATTGATCGGGCTCGACATCGACGTTCACATCGCCAACTGTCTGGCTTCGATGCAACTGGACGCCGAGAAGCTCGGCCTCGCAGGCTAACAAACCATTGATCCCCCTTCGCGACAACCACGTCCGGCACCGCATCCCCGTCGTCACGTGGTGCCTGCTGTTCGTGAATTTCGTGATCTTCATATGGGACCGGCACGGCAATCCGTTCGGCCCGCGGGTCGTTTTCGCCGACCTTGCGATGAGGCCGAATGAGGTCGCGGAGGTTTTCCGGGGCGGCATCGACAGGTTCCCAATCGTCACCGTCTTTACGTCGATGTTTCTCCACGGAGGCATCCTCCACCTACTGGGAAACGGGATCTTTCTCTACGTATTCGGTCCGAGTGTGGAGGAGACGATTGGCTCTTTGCGGTACGCCCTCTATTACTTGGCCTGGGGCGTGGCCGCCGCGGCCGCCCAAATCTACGTCGACCCCCACAGCGCGACGGAGACACTCGGCGCGTCGGGAGCGATCGGGGGCGTCCTCGGGGCATACTTTCTGCTGTTCCCGGGCAACAAGATCGAGATATTCATCCCGCTCCTCGCCTTCCTGGCCGTGGAAGTCAGCGCATGGTTACTCCTTGGCCTTTGGTTTCTCTATCAAATCTTCGTTCCGCAGGATGGGGTCGCGAATTGGGCGCACGTCGGCGGATTCCTTGCGGGAATGGTCACCGTGTTGATCATGGGAGGCCGCATGGCGGTTCTTCCGCCGCCCGATCCCGAGTATCACAACATTTAGCCTCGCCGTTACCTTTTAGGAGCCACGTTTGAATCGAACAAAACTGCCGGTCTGGATCGCCTTCGCCATCCTTTTACCGGCGCTTTTTTCCGCTTTCTCCATCTATCGCCGCAATCAGGCTGAATCGTTTAATCGCGCGACGGCGTTTGCCGCCGAATACGACACGCTGGAGAATCTCGCCGCCGCGCAGGGCATGACGGTCGATCAGGCGATCGATAAGTTGAAGCCGCAGGGGCTGAACGCCGTCGTTCTGAGCGAGGAGACGATGGCGGAGTTGATCGGCCGGGGTCGGGCGACGATCTCGCCGGGGTTGGACGGGACGACAGTCCTAAACTTTCCCTTCGATCCAGATGGCGCCAGAGTAAGAAAGGCGCTCGAAATTCGCCTTCAGAAGAAGGACTTCTCGGGTGGCGGGCAACCGTTCGGCAATCAAGGAAATCGGATACTCATCGTTCCGATGTCGCCGAACATCATCCGCGCAACCAGCATCGGCCTCAATCCCGACCAAGCCGCGAACGCCAAAAAGCATGGCCTCATCATCGTTGCCCGCTGCGCGAACCCACCCGGAGTCAGCACCAAGACCGTCCAGCAAACTCTCGCTTGGGCCCACGATCTCGGTGCGACGGTATTCCTTCCGGAGGGCGACCAAGTCCTTGGGCGGCGTGAAGCGATCACGACCACGATCGATACGCTCAACCAACTCGGCATGCTCTACGCGAGCGCCGAGTTTGCGAAGATTGGGGGTGACGAGGAAGTCCTCCGTACCGACCCCGGCAACGTCGTCCGTCTTCACAGCGCGCAGGCGGCAGAACTCGACAAGCTCACCCTTCCCGATGCCGTCGAGCGATATGTGAAGGCCTCAAGGGAGCGGAATATGCGCATTCTGCTCATCCGGCCCTTCAGCTACGGGGCGGAGGAGCCGCTGACGGCGTTCTCCGATTTCCTCCACTTGATCGGCGAACGAATCGTCAAGGAGGGCGGCGCGCTTGGCAATCCGAAGCCGTTCAGCGATCCCCACATGCCCCGCTGGTACCCGGCACTCATTGGGCTGAGCATCGTGCCCGCAGGTTTCTTCGTGGGCTGCGCGTTCTTCAAGAATCGGAAGATCCAAATCGTGGGCGCGGTCCTTCTCACCCTGCTTGGACTCGCGAGCATCAGCCATTCGGGGCTTCAGCTCATGGGGTTGGTGGCGACCATCGTCTTCCCGACCGCAGCGTTCCTCGTTCTTGATGCCTGGCGACCGAAGAACGTCGTGCTCGGGTTCATTGTCGTCACGGCGATCTCGTTTGTCGGTGGCCTCTGCGTGGCGGGAATGATGAATGGGCTGCCGTTCTACGTGAAGGCGCAGGAGTTCTCGGGGGTTAAGCTTTCGATCTTCCTGCCGATTCTGATCGTGGGCTACCTCTTCATGGATCGGCTTGCGGATATGAAGCAGGTTTGGAAGAGCCCGATTACTTGGGGTTCGGCGGGGCTTGGTTTGGCAATTATCGTGGTGCTGGCGCTGATGATTGCGCGGACCGGTAACGACTCCGGAGTCGGGGCGAGCGGAGGCGAAATGGTCTTCCGGAACCTGCTCGATCGTTTTCTTTTCGTCCGGCCTAGAACAAAAGAGTTCATGATCGGGCACCCACTCCTCGTGCTTGGAATTGGAATGCTCGCTTACTTAAACCGCGCCCCGAAGAAGACTCCGCTGCTCGGCGGATGGGTGGCGCTCCTCATCATGGTGGGCTCGATGGGGCAAACTAGCATCGTCAACACGTTAACTCATCTTCACATACCGGTTGTGCTAAGTTTGGCGCGTATTGGTATAGGGGCCGTGTTGGGGTGTATCATCGGCCTGGGACTGTGGACGATCGCTTCGAGATTGCTCCCACGAGGGGAAGAGGCATAAGATCGTGCCCGGACATTTACTACTAGCAGGATATTTAGGTGAGGGAAACCTCGGTGACGATGCCGTTATGCTCGGCTTCGCGCACGCAGCTGAGCGCGCAGGCTTCGAGATGACCGTCATGAGCGGGAATCAGGAGGAGACCAGCCGCTACTACGGCTTCTACACCTGCCCCCGCAAGGATTTCAAGCAGATCGAGATCGCCCTCGCTAAGTGCGACGCCCTCGTCTTCGTCGGCGGCTCCATTTTTCAGGATGTCACCAGCGTTCGCAGCGTGGCCTACTATTCCAAGCTCGTGAGCATGGCCAAGAAGGCGGGCAAGAAGGTCTTTATGGTCGGCCAAGGCGTCGGACCCTTGAAGACATTCCTCGGCCGCCGAATGGCCGCCGGAGCGTTCAATGACGCGGACGGCATCGCGGTGCGCGACCCTCAGTCAATGGAAGCATTGAAGGAATTAGGCGTAAAGAAAGCGGCCCGAGCGACCGCCGATTGCTCCTTCCTCATGCCCCCGCCCACGGACAGCGGAGACGATAACGATTTCTCCGTCGGCGGGATGAAAGCCGTCGGCATCGCGCCGAAGCTGATGGACAAGAAGACGGACATCATCGGCCTCTTTGCCGAATTTTGCCGTCTCCTTTACCAGTCGGGCTCCATGCCGGTTCTGATCGCGATGGACCGCAAAGAGGACGGCGACCTGGCGATGGAAATCTCGAAGAAGCAGGGCGGACGTATTCCCGATCTGCGGAAAGTGATGACGCCGATGCAGTTGCAGCAGCGGTTGCGCCGGATGGATTCGGTGATCTCGATGCGTTTACACGGCGGGATTTTGGCGGCGGGGGTGGGAATCCCTCCGTTGATGATCGCCTATGACCCGAAGGTCTCGGCGTTTGCGAAGCAGTTGGGCTTGAGCGGGGCGATCAGCATGGACGGTATCACGGCTCCGCGGTTATTGGACGCGTACCTGTCGTTCCAAAAGGACCGAGATCGCAACGGGCGGTTGTTGGAGAAGCGGTTGGAAGATCTGCGGAAGCAAGCCGAGGGGAACATCGAGTTGGTGGTCCACGGTATGGGCGGCCGGTCTTAGCGGTCTTGCGGGCGCAGGATGCGGATCGATTTTCGCGCGGCACGGCTTGAGGACTTCGACTATTGCCGTCGTCTCTATTTTGCCGGTCGTGAAGACGTAACGCCGGATCAAGAAGCCAGTTTTCTTGAGCGTTGGATCGTTTTGGAAGTTCGGCTCATCGTGTGCGATGGAGCCGATGCCGGCTGGCTGCAGAGTAGGACGCAGGACAACTCGCTTTATCTGGTTCAGCTCTTTCTAGAGCCGGCTCGGCAGGGGAAAGGCATTGGCACGCAGAGCCTCAAGCGTTTAGCGGGCGAGGCGGCTCAGGCAGGTATGCCGATGACCCTTGGCGTAGTGAAATCAAATCCCGCGTTTCGGCTTTATGAGCGGCTTGGATTCAGGGTCACGCATGAAGATGACCGTAAGTTCTACATGAAACGCCAATGCATAGAAGGCCAGCCCGGTTGAGCCAAGTGCGGGGCCAACGCAATCTTTTGGTGGCGAAACCCGTCCGTTTGGTTACAATGAGTCCGGGGACGCGATGAGAACTGGGGCGGGATGGATATTGCTGGCGGCGGGACTCGTCGCGGCCGGGTGCGCGGGTAACGGCTCCGGCGTGTTTTCCTCGCGCGGCGACGTCTCCGGCGTTGTCTTCGATTCCAGCGGTTACGTCGTGCCCAATGCCAAGGTCTCGTACGACGCCACCCATGTGGCGTCGGCGAATAAGACCGGCGTCTATATCCTCGGGGATCTGCCGGCGGATAACAACGTTCCCATCCATGCCGAGGCGACGGTAGGCAGCGTGCGCTACGTCGGCCAGAGCGTAGGGTCCGTCCTTGCGGGCGAGCGGACGAAGGATGTCAATATCGGCGTCTTCCCTGCCGATCAGGTCGGTTCCTTAGAGGGTTCGGTTACGAGTCCGAGCGGTACGCCATTAAGCGGGATCGACGTTTACCTAAGGCCCGCCAAGGTCGGCGCGTCGCTCACGAACGCGCTCTCGATCACCGACTCCGCCGGCCACTATTCGTTTGACGCATTGCAAACGAATCTCCTCTACGCCGTCGAGCTCCAAGCTCCCGGCGGCGGCCCCTTGGACCGAGGCACCTTCACCTTGATCCCGGGCGAGCACCGAAAGGCCACCCTGATCCTTCCCGACTCCGCGCGATAACCTGGGAACCACCTTTCCTCGGAGGGTGTTGGCAAGGATAACCCCATGGTTTTCGCCCCGCAGGTTCCGCACATTCGTCCGCAGAGCCAGCTCGTACGTGCGGTTTCGGTTCCGTTCCGGATGCAACCCTTACAGGGTTGGAATTCTTTCTCGGCCGCCCGTACCAGGGTTGGCCGCCGGGCGGCCAACCCTTCGCTGGACGGACAACCCCGTTGGGGTTGGATTGGCGATCAAGTCTCCATAAGTTCCACAAAAGATCAGGTTCCACGACCCATCACGGAGACTCCTACTCCAATCGCGGCTTCCCCAATGACGGCAGGCCCTCTCCGTAACCCTGAAGGGGTTATCTGTCCAGCGAAGGGTTGCGCCGAAGACGCTACCCTGGTACGCGGTCGCCGACAGGCCAAGAACCCTGTAGGGGTTCTATCCTTCCGATCGTCTAACGTTCATCACCAGACGACCGATGAATCTCTGTACCCACGAAACGTCTAACCATGAGCCCTTGCGGGCTACCCTGATAGGACACGCGCAAAATGCCTTCTAAGAATACGGTACGCCTGATTCGGAACTTGGTCCTGCTGGGAGCGGTGGTGATTGCCTACCCCCGGTTCGCCAAGCGCGTCGATGCCTTCATGGATTCCGACGCCCTCGCGAAGATGCGGCTCGACGACAAAAAGGCCGCGCCCGAGTATGCGATCCGGATGGAGGGCGTGAAGATGAAGCACTATGACGCGACCCATCTCATCACGTACGCGCATGCCGATACGATCGATCTCGCCGCCGACCGGCACACGTACGACCTGAACGGCGTCCACGACGCGTTTTACCGGGGGGACAAGGGCGAATTCCGATATAGCGCGACCCACGCCTCTTACGTCGATGGATTGGAGATCCTGAATGCGGACGGCAAGGTTCGTATCGTCAATAAGGACTTCGATCTCACCACCAAGCAACTCAATTACGAGGGGAGGCGGAAGCTTCTCAAGGTGTTCGCTCCCGCCACCGGCACCCTCAAGGGGGGCGATTTCCAGGCCTCGCACATCTCCTACGACCTCGACAAGGGCTCTTATAAGGCTGGCCCCGTGCACTGGAAAGGCAAACTCACTGCGGAAATGATGGAGATTCAGGACCTCCATCCGCAAAGCAGCCGCCCAGCTCTCAAAACTCAGGGCGTCAAGCCCAAGGATAAACCCGCCAAGACGCAGGATCCGACCGATCCGGATCGGCCGACGGTGTGGGACATCCAAGGCGACACGGTCGAATCTTCCGGAAACGCGACCCAGATCAATACCTACACGAACGCGGTCGCGACCGACGGCGAGATCATCCTCATCGCGCCGACCGTGGTTCACGACCGGAAAACCGACGTCGTCACCGCCAGCGGTCGCGTGCAGTACTTTAGCGCGAAGGCCGATCTCGTGGCGGACGACGCTGTGATCTACCGCAAAGAGAAGCGCGCTGTCCTGACCGGCAATGTGCTGACCTACGTGAAACCGAAGAAGGACCAGGATGGCAAACCGAAGGTCGAGCCGCTTCCTTCTTTCCAACCTTTGAACCCCGACCAGGTGAAGCCGGATCCGCCCAAGGTCGTCAACGATAGAGAAAAGCAGCGCGCCAACGATCTTCGCGACTCGAAGACGGTTCGCGATTTCCCCGCGATCGTCGTCTCCGCGAAGGTCGAGTATTGGTACGCGAAAGGCAGCCGTCGAGCCGTCATCACCGGCAACCCTCAAGCTCGCCAAGAGCTGACCGCCGATCAGTGGCGCTGGGTCTGGACCTTCGTCGCTTACTACGACGGAGAGAAAGAGACCCTGAAGATGGTCAGCAGCCAAGGGGTCAAGAACACCAGGATGAAGAATTCAGTCGGCGACGACGGGGTAGCGGAATGGATGGAGGTCTCCACGAAGGAAGACGACGACTCCATGAAGGGCTCGAAATTCGAGGGCAACATGGTCGACGTGAGCGACGATCCGGATACGGCGCGTAACAAGTCGAACCCGCCGCCGGCGGGAGGGCCGCCGCCCGCAACGCCTCCGCCGGCAAACCCTCCGGGCTCGGATCCGAAGAAGCCACCTCCCGGTTAGTTTTTGGGGTTTAGCTCTTCCCGACCAAGGTGATGTCGGCGACGTAGAACGGCTCGACATCCGACGTACCGCCCCGGATCGAGAAACTCTTCACATGGTCGCGTCCCTCAACGCCGAGCTTGCTGAAGGGGACCTCGATCTTTGTCCACTTTCCGGCTTGGGGGTTGGGTAGCGCCACCGAGCCCGCCTCGCGGTCCATGATGTTCACGGCCAGGTGGAGAGTCTGATTGCCGTTGTCGCCACCGTGAATCCAGAAGGAGATCGCTTTATAGGGCAGGCCGTCGAAGGGCATCGCCCCGAGTTGGAGCCGCTTGTCTCCCTTCAGGTCCACTCGCATCGAGGCATGCTCGGCGTAGTGCAGCGTGGAGGCGAAGTCGACGGCCGCGCTGCCCCAGGACTGGAAGCCGTTCTCAAGCTTTCCGTCGTAGATCGTCGCACTCGGCAGGGCGGTGACCCTGACGGGCGCGAGCAATGGGGAGCCTTTGAGGGCGGCGAGGACGTTGACGCCGAAGTATGAGGTCGGCTTGAAGGTCCAATCTTCGATCAGGCAGGGTGAGGCGGCGGGGTGGAAGCACCATGCGACCCAGTTGAAGTCGTTCCGTTTGAGCACATCGAGGACATCCAGCACGCGGCGCGCGGGGTCGTCCAACGGGTTCATCTTCGGATCCGCACCGAACTCGGAGATGACGAGCGGCAGCTTCTTGCTGAATGCCACGACCGTCGGCTCCCAGTCCTCAACCGAACCCCAGCCGGGGTAGAAATGGTCGGCGTAGACGACCCCGAAGCCGCCCTCTTCTTCCAAAGGATGGACGAGGATGCCGTCCAGACGCGAGGAGTAGCCGAGGCCGCCGGCGACGATTAGGTTCTTCGCGCCGACCCCTCTTATCGCGGTCAGCAGAGTCTGCAGCCCGACCGCCGGGTAGCTCATTTTCTTCCCGTTGAAGGTCTCCGTGACGTCTCCCCCATCACGCCAGACCGCCCATGGGGCCTCGATCGGCTCGTTGTAGAGATCGAACCAGACTGCGGCCCGGTTCGCGAACCGTTTTGCGCAGTCTTTCCAGAAGGTGAGCGAGTTTGCGTCGGGGAGGGCGTGCTGGCCGATGTCTTTGCCCCAAGCTCCGCAGTCCGACCAATGGAGGTCGAGGAGCACATACTTGCCCCGGCTTTCCGCCTGCTTCACTACGCTGTCGACGATGGATCGGTAGTTGGAGCCGTCGTCGCCGGAATCCGGAGCTTTGCCAAACCATCGGTCTTGGGAGAGCGGCACCCGGATGAAGTTGGCCTGCCATTTATCAAAGGCAGTGGGCACGGATTCGTCCATGTGCTCGCCCTTCGCCGCCCATTCCAGGCTCGGGATATTCACGCCATGGATGCGGAATTCGAGGCCTTGTTCGTCGACGATCTTGGTCCCTTCGACATGAAGTTGGTGGCTGGCGGAAACGCTCAGAACGGCGGCGGCAATGCACGCGATCATGGATGTAGTGTAGTCGGTACGCTTGAGGTTCTTGAGCAGCCCATCTGATCCAACCCACACCGCGCTCACTCGCTTTGGTGCCGATCTCGCCAGCATCGTAGGTTGGGTGCGCGAAGTGGCTGGCGAATCCGACAAACCCAGAATCCTCAACGACAAGGGGTGGAGCCTTGTAGTTCACTTCGGCGTCGCGGTGTTCAAAGTCACCGAGGCCGGAGCCTTCTCGGACGGCCCGCGCATGTTCGAACTGGTCGGTCAAGCCGCGCCAGGGTTGGTCCCCGAATTGCTGGCTTCGCGGTTAGGGCCTAACGGCGCGCATCAAATGCTGTTTCGGCCTTTTGGCGGCGCAGCGATTGATTCGCTGCCCATCGAAGAGTGCCGGGACGGCCTAGTTGAGATGGCGCTTAGCTTGGCATCAATCCAATCGAGAGTGACGGAAGCCATGCCCAGCGGTCTGATGACCGTCAAGGCCAGCGACGTGCCGGGAATGCTGGATGAGCTCCTAAGTGAAGCGATACCCCGATGCAAATCGGACTTCGCTCAGAGTTGGGCGACGAACTGCGCCGCGCAAGAGATTCCCGACGACTTGGCCGCACGCCTTCGTCCGTGGCGTTCAAGAATCGCGGAGTGGGCGCAGCAACTGGACGAGACCGTGCCGCGGTCGATCGACCACGTCGACTTCCTCCCCCACAACGCAAACCTGCTCACAAATGGCCAAGTGCTGATCTACGACTGGGAGCAAGCCACGCTCGGCATCCCGCACTTCTCCATCGACATCCTCCTTGCCTATGCCCAATGCCTAGATGAAGGCTTGGCCAACCTCGACCTCCGCCCCGAGCGCCCGACACCAACGCAGTCGAGAATCCACAAGGCTTATCAACCCTCCCCCCTTGCCCTCTGCCTTTCCCCGATCCGCTACGGCCACCTTGAATGGCGCCAAGCCGAATCCACCGGCGTGCCTCACTACGGCGTAGACGATCTCGCCTGGTGGCTCACCCGCGCGTTGAGGCGCTGGGAACAGGTTTACCGCGCAGCGGTGTAGAGCGGGTCTCGGCCCCGAGGCCGATGGCGCGGGGGTGACTTCTAGGCTTTTGGATACATGGAAGGTCCCGCCGCGCCGTCGCCCCGGAGGGCGAGGCCCGGGCTACAATCGCGGGGCGATTAGGGGAGGTACCCTGCGCAAAAAATGGGAACCTAAATCGCGACCCCCACATTACGACCCTGCAAGTGCAATCAGTAGCGATGGCGATACCTACAATTCGTGAGCGGTTCACCCGGTCGGACGCTCGGAAACCGAGCTTTGAGCGGTTGGTTCAGGCGGAACTTCCCGTCCTGTACCGCGTTGCCCGGCGCCTCACAAGGTCCGATGAGGATGCGGAGGATCTGGTGGGGCAAGCCCTCCTGCTTGCCGCCCGGGCGTGGGAGCAGTTCGACGGGCGTCACGCCCGGAGTTGGCTGATCACGATCCTAAAGAACGAGCATCTTGGCCGGGTCCGTAAGAAGTCTTCTCGGCCGGAAGCGAACCTCGACGAAGTCGCAGAGCCCTCGGACGAAGGGTTTTGGGAGGAAGTCAGTTGGCGAGCCGTGGGTGAAGACCTGCTTCGCGAACTCGACAAACTGCCGGAGGAGTACCGGCTCGCCGTGGCCCTCTGCGACATCGAGGAAATGTCTTATGAGGAGGCGGGGATGGCCATGGAAGTCGGCATAGGTACCGTGCGCTCCCGGCTATTTAGAGGCCGGCGAATGCTGAGATCGCGACTCGCACGGGCGATTGGAGAGGACATGGAGGGAACGGAATGAACTTGCACAATTCAGAAGGGCCGCCTTGCCGGCACATGGAGAATATGCTGAAAAGCACCGCCGAGGGGACCGCGGGTCCGGTTGCCAAGTGGTACGCCACCACCCATGCCAAGGGCTGCACCCGATGCCAATGTTATCTCAACGAACAGGTCGCGAAACAGGAGGAAGCCGTTGAAGTTGCATCCACAAAATGACGAAGGGCCGCCGTGCCGGCACATGGAAGCATTGCTTCAGCAAGCCGCCGACGGGTCATCTCGCGGGCTCCCCCGCTGGTACGCCTTCTATCATGCCGCGCGCTGCGGCCGGTGCGGGCGCTTCTTGGACCGGATGATCGAGACGATCGGTCAGCTTCGGGCTTCGAAGAAATCGGCGACGAACGACGACGCGGTGAAACGCTTAATGTCCGGAAAGTGGCGCGAAGAAGCCCCAAAAAGCTGAACGTCTGGCCACCGGCAGGTGTAGCCCAGCCCTCACGCCGACGCGACGGGATGGCACGCACCCCTAAAACTTGGCCGACAACCAACAAACCCAAAATACCGAACGGCGACGGGTCGCCAAGGCGTCCTATAAACCAGTGCCTCCCGTCTAGCTTGGCCTCTTCGGCTAGCCAGGCTCGAAGGCCGGTAGGCTACGCCGGATGATCGTTGGACTTGGAATCGATTTGGTGGAAGTTGCGCGCATTGAGCGGGCAATGAGGAATCCGCGCTTCGTGTACCGAATCCTCACTCACAACGAGCGACAAGTCTGCAAAACCCCTGCCGCCGTCGCCGGACGCTGGGCGGCGAAGGAAGCGCTTTTCAAGGCGATCGGGCTGTCCTTCAAATGGACCGATTTAGAGATCCTTCCTGGGCCCTTTGGGGCGCCTCAGGTTATCATCCACTCCAACCAGTTCGACGGGAAGCGCCTCCGTGTGAACGTCAGCATCACCCACGAGCGAACTCATGCGGCGGCGGTCGCTATTCTAGAGCGCATCGTGATCCAGATTCCGGCGTAGCTTTTGAGCGCCTAACGCCGACGGCAGACGAACATGGCTTCGACTTCGTCGAGGCTCAAGAATCGGCGCGCCCAATGGCCTGCGGTTCCGCCGAAGATGTGATCCACCACAAACCCCGCTTCGCGCAACATCCGCACGACCTCCGGGGCGATGAAGAGGCGCTCGTGGATGGTCATTAGAGTGAGGCCTTCGGGGAGGTCCCATTCGTCGGTGTAGTTCGAGATCATCGTGTCGGGGTCGAAGCGGCCCTCGGCGATGAATTCGTCCTTCATTTGGCGGATCACCGAGTAGCCGTTTAGCGCGGTCATCACGAACGCGCCATTGGGCTTTAGTGCCGCCGCGATGTTCCGGAAGATGGCGGCATCGTGAGCCTCGGCGTCTTCTCCCTTCTCGATGAGGCCGACGGCGCCCTCGCACAGGCAAAGGACCATGTCGTAGCCAGATGCGGTGAACCGGGTCGCGTCGGCCTGAATCCACTCCACCTCGACGCCGTGCGCCAGGGCCTTTTCCTCGGCAACTTCCAGCATTCCCGCCGAGATGTCCAAGCCCGTGACTCGGTACCCGCGCTTCGCGAGCTCGATCGAGTGGCGGCCGGTGCCGCAGCCGACGTCGAGGATCTTTGAGCCGGGGAGGATTGGATAGAGCGTCAGCAGGAAATCGACCTCCGGCACCGTGTGATTCGTGAATCCATTCTCGTCGTACTGGCGGGCATGCGCGTCGAAGAAGCGCTGCCACTCGCGGGGCTGACTCATGTCCTTAAGGGTACCGAGCAGGCGCCATCTCCAATACGCCCCCCACGGCATCTCCCGTTCGGTCGAGGCGCGGGCTACCCCCGCCGCGGGCCGGATCTTCGCTATGTCGACAAGAAAACCGACGCGGCGAACAATCCAAGACAGCCAGCGGAGAGCAGCAATGGCGTCGCGACCAAGCCGACTCGGAAGAAATCTTTGGCCCCCACATCTTCCCCCTGGCGGCGGGCGGAGGCGATGACGAGCATGGTGGCTAAGGATCCCGCCACGGTCAAATTCGGACCCAAGTTACAGCCGACCAGCGCGGCGAAACGGGAGAGGTCGTTGCCGGCATGCAAGCTTGATATCGACAGCAAAGCCATCGGAATGTTATTCACAACGTTTGACCCGAGACCGGCGCCGAAGACGCCGATGACGACAGTCAGAAGCGGCGATTGCGCGCCTCGGGCCAGACTTTGCGACACCAAAGCGGCCAGCCCCAGGTTCTCCATCGCCCGCACGACTACGAAGAGGCCGATGACGAACGGGAAGACGGGCCACGAGACCTCGCGCAGCAGACCAAGGGAAACCCGGCCTAGCCGCAGTCCCCACAGGTAGAGGGCGAAGGCCCCCGCCATGGCGAACGTGTAGGGCGGAACACGGACCGCCGGGCCGATGAAGTAGCCGAAGACCACCAATGCGAATACGCAAACGGATGCCCGAAAGAACCGGACGTCCGGCACCACCTCAGGGGCCATCGGCAGCGGCAACCCCTCTACGTCAAACGTGGAGGGAAGGCTCGAAGCGAACAGACGACGGAAGAGCCAGTAGTTCGCCACCAACGAAAACAACTGCGGCAGGACCATCCAAGCCGTAAACGCACCGAAACTCCATCGGAAGGCAGAAACGAAGAGCAGGTTCGTCAGATTGCTTACCGGCAATAAAAGCGACCCCGTGTTGGCCACGAACGCGCATACGAACAGAAACGGTCGCGCGGTGAGCTTCAAACGGCCGACCAGGGCCAAGACCACTGGGGTAAGCATCACCGCGGTCGTATCCAGGGACAACAACGCCGTCACCAGGAAGCCGAGGATGAAGATATTTCGGTACAGAATCGAGCCCCGGCCGCGTGAACTGCGCGCGGCGTGGATCGCGGCCCACTCGAAGAAGCCGGACGCGCGCATCAGGTCGGATAGAACGAGCAGTCCAAGCAGGAAGAGCAAGGCCTCCCGGCCGTCGTAAACGATCTGAGTCGCTTGGTGGCTGGAGACCAATCCGAGAACCAGCATCGCGGAGCCTCCGGCGACCGTGAACCAGGCTTCGTTCAGCCGCCACGGCCTCAAGAAAACGCCCAGAAGCGTAAGGGCGAATACGATGAGGGTCAGAGACGTCTGCATTGAATCGTGACTTTTCGAACGGCGAGCCGCGCGGCAAAGCGGTGTACAGTGAAAAGGATGGCTCGCTACCGGGGCAACCTGACTTGCTCGCTGCTCCTTCTGTTCAGCTTACTGGCCGCCGCCAAGGCCCAAGCGCCCCAAATCGACATCACACAGGCGCCGCCGCCGATCGTGTTCAAGAGTTGGCAGGAGGTCGAGGAGACGGACGACGGAACGGAGTACCTGGAGACGTTCCCCAGCCCGGTCGTCTCCAGCTATCCACAAAACAATATCGTTCCGCTGAGGGTGTTCATCCCGGTCACCAAGAAGCCCGCGAACGTCGTCCTCATCTTTCACTACTGGGGCGCCACCGACCTTAAGCTGGAGCGCACGCTTGCCACGGAGTTGAACCGGAAGGGGATCGCCGCGGCAGTCATGACGCTTCCCTACCACCTGACCCGGACGCCGGCCGGATATCGATCCGGTGAACTCGCGATCGACCCCGATCCCGATCGACTGAAAGCAACGATGAGTCAGTCGGTACAGGACGCCCGTCGCGCGCTGGATTTCCTGGCGACGCGGTCGGAGATCCGAATGGACAAGGTCGGGGTCTCTGGCACAAGTCTGGGTGCGATCGTGACGGCTCTCGTGGCCGCGACCGACGAGCGGGTGACGCAGGCTTCGTTCTTGCTCGGCGGGGTCGATATCGCGCACGTGTTATGGACTTCTTCCCGGGTCGTACCGCAGCGCGACATGATGCGGCGCAGGGGGATCACCGAGGAGAAGCTACGCAAGCAACTCGCCGACGTCGAGCCCGGAACTCTTCTGAAGAAGCACCATCCGGCCTCTTCGTTCGTGGTCGGTGGCCAATTCGATACGGTTGTCCCACGTCAAAGCACAGAGGAACTGATCGATGTCTTACAGACAAAGAATGTGCTCTGGATCGACACCGGCCATTACGGCGGCATGTTCGTGCAGCGCCGGCTTATGCGCGAGGTCGCGACGTACTACAACTCCGAGTTCAACGGCAACGCCTTCGTCACCCCGAACAAGCTCTACGCCCCCACGATCCGGCTGGGTGCGAGCGTCGATGCGCCGGGCGGACTCGATATCGGCATCGGACTGGACCTCCTCAAGTTCGACAGGCGGGGCGACGCGTTCGCGGCTCTCTTCATCACCCCGCGCGGGCCGAAGGTGTTTGCGGGGGCAAGTCTTGCTCAAGGGTTCGCGATCGGCGTCTTTGGCTCGGCGAAAGGTTTGAGCGCCGGACTGATGTGGAGCGTCGTCCTGTGATCGCGACATCCCTTTCGAACGAGGCGTCCGGCAATTTGGTCGAGGCCTATCTGCACCTTGGGCGGGCGGTCCCCGGTTCGCGGCAGCGGCAGACGGCCGCCTATCTCTCTTGCGAGAGCGAGTTGGCGCATCCGATCGGGAACTTCGCCGCTCTTTTGGACCTCGATATATGGTCCGCGCGGGAGCTGAAGGAGGTGGCGTGGCGCCGTCCGGCCTATTCTGTGTACGTTACGCCCGGCGACCAACCTGAGAACATCGCGGATCTACTAAAGAAGGCGGACTTCGAATTGTCCTATCGTCTGACCCAAATGATCGCGCCCATTACGGAAGGCCCAAGCCTGACGGGGCCGGAATTGGAGCCGAAGATAGCAGAGGGGCCAGACGAAAGGCGGCAAGTGGCGGAATTCATGGTCGAGCAGTTTTTTACTCGTAGAAATACAGAGTTTCGAAAAAGAATCGCTTTGGCGACCGCTGGGGCGAACGACCTAGCGCTGTATTCCGTCGAAGACAGAGGACGAATTGCGGCCGCAGTGATGCTTTGTCATACACGCGGTATGCTCGGAGTCTACAATTTGTGTGTTGCTTCCAACCGAAGAGGTTGGGGAATTGGCTCCGCCTTGCTTAATTGGACTTTGTCCGTTGCCCGCTTAGAGGGGTGTTCGACCACATTGCAGTGTGATCGGAGTCTCCTCGACTGGTATTCCTACCGGGGTTTTTGCCCGTCAGGAGCCGTTGACGTATATTCTTTGGCCAAAAGATGAAGAGACGATATAAAATTGTGAAACGGTGCGGCGAATAACTCGAGCGTTTACGCTGGTCGAGATGATGGTCGTTATGGCTATCCTCACGGTCTTGTGCGCCATCCTCTTCCCGGTCTTTGCGGCCGCGAGGGGCGCCGCCGATCGCGCGGTCTGCATTTCCAACCTACACACGCTGACTTCCGGCACTCACCTATACGCAGATGACTACGACGACCGGCTGATGCCCGTCAATCAGAACCCCGGCGCGACGAACTCCACCTCGCGTAACGACCGCACTTGGGTCCAGAATCTGCTTCCGTACGTCAATTCGTTCTCCGTCTTCCGTTGTCCGGCCGATCACACACCCCGCCCGAGTCCGGAGACGACATACGATCAGGATCTCGTCCCGGGCGATACCGATTCTCAGTACTACACCGCTTCGCTTCGCTCAAACTACGGATATAACTCCCAAAACCTGGCTCCGATCACCCTTGAGGGAGGGCGTTGGGCAGCTCAGCCCCGGTCGTTTTCTCAGATCGCGGAGCCATCTAAAACGTTGCTATTCGTCGAGTCCGCGTGGCAATATCTCGCCGACCGCGAGCCCACGGGCGGCGGCAACTGGCTTGTCGTTCCACCATGCCGCTACTATGCGGGATCTCACGTGGATAGCTTTACGGGCCAAGCAGGCGGACGGGTTCCCGTCTTCACTACCGCGCTCGGCTGGACGGGGACGCAAAGCGGAATTAAGGCCGATTTCGAGGGAGGCGGCATGGCGGATCCGCAGCTTTACGGTAACGCTTGGCCTTGGCACAATGGCCACATGAACGCAGCTCGTAGCGATGGCAGCGTCAAATATTTGAACCCCGCCCAGTTGGGTCAGGGATGCGACGTCCAAGAAGCATGGAGAGGCGCGATTTTTGATCGCACCATTTACATGTGGGACATTAACTAAATCGCTTGCTGATTAGTTAAAGTCTCACATGGGACGGCCCGTAGGTTTGGTCCTGTGCCCGTGGGCCCGCCTTCAGAGTTGTCGCGCGCGGCCTATCCAAAAACTTTTGCGAACCTTCCGCCGTCTGGAGCTTCGCCCAAAGCGGCGGAGGATTCAGGTTGCAGTTTTTGCCTGCCTCGCTATCGCTATCGCTTTGGCTGGCAAAAACTGCGTGGAGGAAATGAGCCGGAGATGATTTGGCGCCCCTTGGCGAAGGCGCAATCGCCAATATGCTGTCCCAAGCCTCTGCTCCGAAGAGCAGAGGCTCGTTCTCCAACTGCCGCTGGCCGGAGGTTTTCCTCGTCCGGTGGCTGGACGAATTCCCTACCGGCGGGACAGTTTTAGTTCACGTCAAATGCCCGAACGTGATTGAAGGGGGTGCCGTCCCCGTTGTTGCCGTCAGCGATCCAGAGGACTTTGCCGTTGGGGGTTAGGGACATGCCTTCCATGCCGTTGAACTCGGCGGCAAGGCCGGCGGCGTCTACGAAGCCTTGAGTTCCGTTGCCCAGAATCGTGGTGACTTGGCCGCTGTGGATTCGGCGCACGCAGAAGTTGTTGTGGTCATCCACGTAGACGGTGCCGTTCGACCGGACGGCTACGTCTTCGGGCTGGTTGAACGTCGCCGTCGCGACGGGGCCGTTCGTATTCCCTTGTGTCGTTGAGCCCGCGAAGGTGGTTACGACGCCCGCCATGGTGACTCGGCGAATCTGGTTGTTCGTCTGGTCTGCGACGAGCACGCTGCCGTCGGGCATCACTGCACAGCCGTAGGGTCGGCTGAATTTGGCCCCGGTGCCGGTTCCGTTGCCGAAACCAGGTGTGTCCGCGACGCCGGCAAGTGGGGTGACGGTGCCGGTCGCGGGATCCAGAGTGTAAACCGTGCTGTGCGCGAGGTCGCTCAGAAAGAGGCGGCCATCGGGCAAGGCCGTGATTCCGCGCGGCCGGCCGAGGTCGTGGGCCACCATGGTCGCGACGCCGGTGGTGCGGTCGATCTTCCAAATCGTGCCGGTGAGCGGGCCGTGGTTACCTGCATCGTCATCGTCGGTCTGGACGTAGAGCGTCCCCGCCGCGGTGATGGTCATTCCGAAGGGCCTCGCGAAATGGGTTTGGTTCGTGAGAGTGGACACGATGCCGGCCGGGGAGATCGCCCGGACGAGGTTGTTGTCAAAGTCGGCGACGTAGACGGTGCCGTCCGATGCCACCGCGGTCTTGACCGGGTTGGAGAACCGGGCGGTGGAGACGTCGCCATTGGTCGCCCCGGAATCCGAAGAGCCCAAGGTCGGCGCGGCGACCGTGCCGGGAATCGGACCGCTGCTGCCAGAGCCGCTTCCTCCGCAACCCGCGAGAATGGCCACCGAAATGCTAACGCCGAGAACCGTCACGAAGGACCTCATGCCGCTATTGTCGCGCATTTAGGGGTTCCATGCAAAAGAGACCTATCGCATTGTTGAGGCTCTAAGCTCCTGCCCCCGGGTCCGATCCTTTCTTTCATTAGCGAAGCTAATGATTGTGAATCTAAGCGGACCCTTGCGAACGTAAACTCGGATACACTGCGCCTGATGTCAAAGTTGTGGTTTGCTTCCCTTCTTCTTATCGCGGTTTGCGGCTGCGGCGGTAGCGGCTCCGGTTCTTCGACGACCGTTTCTGCCTTTGCCGGGACCTGGTCGGGCACCTACACCAACGTGGCCGACGCCACGGACACGGGCACCTCGCACTGGACGATCAAGGCGAACGGCAATATCGAGGGCACCGACGTCGACCCCGTCGCCCACGTCACGTACGCCACGGTCGGCAGCATCGCCGCGGACGGCACCGTCACCGCGACCTCGACTCCGACGGGCGGCGCGTCCGTTCCCCTCTCCGGCACGCTCACGATGACCGCAACGGGTCTTGGCGGCAACCTTGTTTGGGCCGCGACGCCTCCGTTGACCTACACGTACGCGCTGAAGAAATAGCTTCGCATTTCTTGCACGACGTGGCAGGTTTCGGGGCTGTCTCAAAAGGCGCCATCTACGAGACAGCCCTCAACATATTTTTGCGACTTCCTCCCGCCGTTTGGAGCTTCGCCCAAAGCGGCGGGAGGTTAAGATTGCAATTTTTGCCTGCCGTCGCTAAAGCTTCGGCAGGCAAAAATTGCGCGAGGGAAATGTGCTGAAGAATATGCGGTCCCACTAACCCTCGAAATCGGGCATCCTTGCAATCGGGACGTTAACGAACGAAATGATTGGACTCGGAGCGATGATGCTGTTTGGGGCGCACCTGGCGAAGCCGGTGCAGGTGGCGATGATTCAGAACGGGACGGTGCGCGTGCGTGCCGTTATGGTGGACGGCGAGGACGTTGAGGAACTCGCGGTTAAGGGAGCGAGCGGAGACTACCAAAACGTTCTTCTCTCCCCCACCCATCCCGACCTCAAGCCGCAGAAACCGGAGCCGAGGGCCAACCTCCTGAGGGTCTCCGACTCGGGGCTTTTCGACGGCGCGCCGACCTTCCGCTTTACCAAGACAGATGTCGATGCCGGGGAGAGGACGATGACCCTCACCGCGATGATCGGCGACTGGAAGGTCACGAAGGAGATTCGGCTTCCCGAGCACGGCAATGTGATCGTGGAGACGCTTACCGCCAAGTGCGCAGGCGCGTATCCCCAGATCCGCTATCTGCTCAACTCCTACGCCTTCGCCCCCGGCAAGCCGGACGAGACGTGGGCTCCGGCTTTAAGACCCCTCGCCGAGAACGTGATCGGCGATCATTTCTTTCGGTCCCCAGCCGCCGTCATTCGGAAGGGATCCCTCGGCGCAACGATGATGCCAGACCTTGATACGCTCAAGGAAAACCGGCCCATCCCCACCATCCTCGACCTCGACGTTTCTAGCGGCGTGGCGAGCGTGCCGCTGCTCTCTTACGGGTTTTGCGACCATCGGCTCTCGGCTCACGTGCGCTATTCGACTGACGCTTCGATGGTCCACGCGGTGCCGAAGGAGCTGATCAGCAAGTGCGAGATCCGGCTCGACGGGGACGCCAAACCGGACTCTCAGCTCCATGCCGCCGTCGACTATATGTGGGCGCGTTACGGCCACGGGTACTTCGACAAGATCCTGCCGCAGACGATGGAGTTTGCCAAGTACGCCGAGCTCTGCTACCCCGCCGCCTTCAATGAGAAGATGACCGGAGGGTGGTTCCAGCGGACGATCGACGGGCAGGAGTGCGGCGGCGTGCCGGCCGGCTGGGGACTGGGCGAGGGCTGGGTGAGCTGGCAGTGCTGGTTCAACCAACTCCGCTCCGCTTGGGGCGTGCGCTGGTGGGGCCAACGGCTGAACCATCTGGATTGGGTGGCGAAGGCGGACAAGATGCTGAACTTGGCATTGGCGGCGCCCAGTGACCACGGCGCGTGCCCAACCACGTACATGTCGAAGACCAATCAGTGGAAGGGCAGCCTTATCACCCCCACCGGCGATTGCTACTACGATGTGCCGAGCATCGCCTGGAAGGGGATTTGGTACCTGCGCTGGTTGCAGTTCAAGGATTGCCCTCGGCGCGAGGAAGTGCAGAAGCAGGCCGACGCGATCTTTGGCTTGATGAAGACCGTCCAGCGCTCTGACGGTTCGTTCCCGAGCTGGCTTTCAAAGGACCTGAAGGTCGTGCCGATGCTCGACCGGTCCGCGCAGTCCGGTCTGCCCGCTTGGTTCGTCGGCGAATACGCGGAGATGAAGAAGGCATCGCTCTCGCAGGATCAGAAGAACGAGATTCAGGGGATGCTCACCAAGTGCGGAGAGTTTCTGACTCAGCAGGTCCTCCCGGAACGGCTTTACTACGACTTCGAGACCTTCTTCTCCTGCTCGCCCAAGATCTGTCTGCAGAAGGACGGCGCGGTCGATAACCAGGAAATGTGGGATATGCGCACGATGCAGGCCCCGCAGAACACGCTCTCGATGCAGTGGTGCGCGGAGGCGATTCGCCACATGCACCCGTTCGATCCTTCGGCGGCAAAGACGGACGACGATGCAGCGATGCCTGCGCTCGACACGATGTGCATGTACCAAAACGTCTGGCCGATCTCTTATCGGCCCGTCGCTTACACCTTTGGCGGCTTCGGCGTGCAGAACTCGGATGGCGAGTACAACGATGCGCGGCAAGCCCAGTTCGGGGCGACGTTGTGCGACTTCGGCACCGGACTAGGGCGACGCGATTTGTTTGAGCGGGGAGTCGCCGGCGTACGCGGAGCTTTGACGCTGGTTAACATTCCGAACGACCCGTTTCACGTCTATCCCAACCCGAACTACCCGCCCGGACTCGAGCCGGAGAACTGCGGACATGGCGGATCGAACGAACAGGATGGCCGCACCGGGTTTGACTGGGGCGAGGGCTCGGGATTGGCGGCGGCGGCGGAATTGATCGACAAGTACGGGCAGACCTATAAGGGTCGCGACTGGTCGGTGCTGATCGACGGCACTCCCCCGCCTCCGGTCGAGGAGAAGCCGCTCGTGAACCCGACGTTCGCGATGAACGATTGGCGGATGCCGGGTTGGACTTCCTCGGATGCGACCTTCCTGACTTGGCCAGTCATCTCCAAGCGCATGGATTTCGGGAACCACGGCGAGCCGTTTATCGGGACTTGCGAGGACGGCAAGGGCGCTTACGACGATGCCTATGTGGGGTCTATGACCAGTCCGGTGTTTATCGTTACGAAGCCCACGATGCACATCATGGTCGGGGGCGGAAATACCGAGGGCGTCGGAGTGGAGTTGATCGACGAGACGGGCAAGCGGTTGATTCTCACCCGGGGGATCAACGCCGAGGAGCTTCGGCAAATCACCTGGCGGATTCCTGAAGAGAACCAGGGCAAGCCTTTGCGAATTCGGATCTTCGATCACGAAACGGGGGGTTGGGGTCACATCAACGTGGGCAAGATCACCACGCCATAGGGCTTGGGGCGGTCTCATAGAGCTTCGCCTCTGAGACCGCTCCTAAAAGTTTGCGCGCCCCCTCCGCCGTTTGGAGCTCCGCCCAAAGCGGCGGAGGGGGGTAAGTAGCATTTTTTGCCCGCCATCGCTGAAAGCTTTGGCGGGCAAAATTGCGGGTGGCAAATGCAGCAAATACGCGAGGACCGGTTCGTTCGCGGCCTTACGGCGCCAGGGGGATGCTCTGGGGGAAGTTGAAGAAGTTGCGAGGGTCGTACTTCTTCTTGATCTCCATTAGCCGAGGCAGGTTGCCGCCGTAGTACTGCTCCGCCCAGTCCGGGCCGAGGGTGGTGTCGACGTAGTTGATGTAGGCGCCGTGGGCGTAGGGGAGCATGCTCCGCCGGGTTTCGACGACCCATTCGATCGTCTTATCTCCGTCTTCGGGAGCAGTCCAGTAGCCGTCGTACTGCACGATGAACAGGGTGTCGCGCCACCAGATGGCGGTCGCGTCCTTGGCGGGGACGGCGAGTTTGCCGCTGCCGCCGAGGAGTTGGACCATCGAAGGCTGGGCGGGTGCGGCAGAGAGTGGGGGGCAATTCTCCAATGCGGTCTTGAGCATGGTGATCGCTTCCGGCGGGAAAATCTGGGTCGCGATGGCGGACGTGCTCTTGAAGATTTCGCTGTCGTCGTGAGGGTTGATCGCCCACGAGGGGTTCATCGGATCGACGCCGAAGGTCATGTTTGCGCCGGCGCGGGCGGGAACGACCATCACCTGAACGGAAATCGGGACCGGGCCGGCGTTGAGGACGGGTTCGAGCAGCGAATGCAGCTTCGGCATGTCCTGAGGCGGCGCCGTGTACTGCCCTTGGATCTGGATGGTTTGGTCGACGTGGAGGCTGATGAGGGACGTCAGACCCCAATCCGCGAATGGCGCCCATTTCTGCCAGATGTCGACGATCTGCTCGAAATCGCTCCACTGGTAGCTGATGTTGTAGACGCCGACCAGCATGAGGGGGTGGGTCTGGAAGGTGAACTCGGTGCAGATCCCGAAATTACCGCCACCGCCGCCGCGCAAGGCCCAGAAGAGGTCGGAATGATCGTGCTCGTTGGCGTGAATGATTTCGCCCTCTGCGGTCACGATCTCGACGTCGAGGAGGTTGTCGCACGTCATGCCCCAGAGCCGGCTCGTGAGGCCGACGCCTCCGCCTTGGACGAGGCCCGCGATGCCGACGGAGGGTCCGGTCGCCATCGGGAAGGTCACCCCGACTTCGGCTAGCGTATTGGTGAGCGTGAGCATGTCGATCCCCGCGCCAACCTTGGCGTGCCCGGTTTCTCTATCGAAGGACACGTGGTCGAGGTCGCTGACGTCGATGATCACCCCGTCCTTCACGAGGCTCGAAAACGCTTCGTAGCTGTGGCAGCCGCATCGCGGCCGAACGGGCAGGTGGTGTCTCTGCGCGTACTGCACGGCTTCGGCGACATCGTGGACGGACTGGGCGTAAACGACCGCGTAGGGTTTGTTCGCGTCGTAGTCGAATCGGGCGGCGAACCCATGCCGCGCCGAGTCGTAGCCTGGATCCTCAGCGGTAAGAACTAATCCGGTTAACTTCATTGTCTTTGCATCTCCGCTGGTAATTATAGCGGGATGAAGACCGTTTCCATGTTATGGAATGGACAAGTTATCTCGTAAATTTGGACACTCAGCGCCCCGGGCCAGGGCCCCCGAAAAAATTGCTACTTTGCTTCCGCTACGTTAAGAAAACCTTATCGATACCAAATGCAACCACCTTCGGATTGGTATCGTTTCTGCTGGTGTCCATGACGTTTGTCTCACGTGTGTTGTTGTGCTTTGCGGCGGTTTCGGGATTGGCGGGGGCCGCGATGGGCCAGGCGGTTAAGGATGTGAAGGTCTCGCCTTCTTCGTTGACCGGGGGAACGCCGTCGACCGGAACGGTCGATCTCGTCGCGGCGGCGACGGCGGATCTGACGGTTAAGTTGGCTTCGAGCACGACTTCCGCGACCGCGCCGGCCTCGGTAACGGTCGCTAAAGGAGCGACCTCGGCCACGTTCAGCCTGACGACCACCGCGGTCGCGCAGAATACGCCGACTTCGATCACCGCGACGGTGGGATCTTCCAGTAAGTCGGCGACTTTGACGGTACTCGCGCCGCGTATCAGTTCCCTTGCGATCACGCCCGTTTCGCTGAACGGCGGCGCTCAGGCGACGGCGACGTTTAGTCTCACGGGACCGGCGCCCAGTGCGGGGCTGACCGTCACGTTCGCGTCGACAACCGCCGCCGCACCCGTTCCAGCTTCGGTGACGGTGGCAAAGGGCAAGACATCGGGGTCATTCACCACTACCACCCTGCCGGTCGGCACGAATACCGTCGCCACGGTTACCGGAACCACGGGCGCCACCAAGATCGCGACGAAAGTTACGGTGCTGGCGCCGAAGATCACTGGGTTCACCGTGACGCCGGCCAAGGTGAACGGGGGCGGCAACGTTACGGGCACCCTCACGATTGGGAGCGCGGCGCCTTCGGGCGGGCTCACGATTGCCCTTTCCTCGAACGTCTCCGCCGCGAAGCCGCCGGCAACGGTGTTGATTCCCGCCGGTTCCCTCAAGATCGCTTTCGTCGTGACCACCCTGCCCGTGGCGGCCGATACGTCGGTCGTGCTCTCGGCAAACCTGAACGGTGCGTCGATGAAGGCCTCCTTTACGGACTCGGCGCCGCGGCTCACTCAGGCGACACTTAGCGCCAACTCCGTCGTGGGAGGTCAAGCGGCCACGGGGACGGTGACGCTCAACGCCAACGCGCCCACGGGCGGCCTCAAGGTTTCCATCGTCGCCGGCGATCCTTCGGTGACGGTTCCTGCCACGGTAACGGTGGCGGCAGCCGCGAAGACGGCCACGTTTAACATCACGACGGCTTCGGTTCCGAAGACCGTCGCCACGAAGATCACCTGCTCGGTTTCCGGATCGTCGATTACGCTGGGGTTCACCGTCCAAGCACGCGCGGTGGCAAGCCTCTCTTTCAAGCCGCCGTTCTTTATCGGGGGAAGCGCGGCTACGGGAACCGTGACCTTAAACGAAGCGGCGGCCACCGGGGGCTTCCTCGTCAAGCTTCGCAGCACCCAAGCCGCCCTCACCGTCCCGGCAAGCGTGACGGTGCCTGCGGGAAGCACCTCGGTGACGTTCGCCATGACAAGTAAGGCGGTTACGAAGGAGATCGAGGCGTTGGTCGTCTCTACGGACCCGAACAACGCGGTGAATTCCGGGTCACTCACCCTGTTGGTCGCGAACGGTCTTGCCGCATCGGCGTGGCCCAAGGCGCGCGGCAATGCCGTGAATTCAGCTCAAGGCCTCGGTCCGGCGGCGGTTGGAAAGTTTGCCGGCAAGACGGCGGGCGGCTACCCGATCTCTTCCAAGATCGGAATCGACACGCACGGGAACTTGCACTTCGTGACCATGGATCAGGGTCTCTTCTCGCTTTCCGCGACGGGCCAGACGGTTTACAACTATTACGGCAACTACGGATCGCCCCCGTTCCAAACCACGCCGGTGCTTACCACCCTGCCCGACGGAACGACCCTTGTCTCCATCCCCGGTGGCCTGGCGAAATATTCTCCGAACGGGACGCAGCTTTGGTACAACGGCCAGATCGGAACCACCTTCATCTCGGCTCCGGCGATGGCGAAAGACGGCACCGTTTACTCGGGCGACCTTTTCCATGGAAAGGTTTATGCGTTCAACACCGACGGAAGCGTGAAATGGACCTTCCAAACGAAGGGGCAGATCGACTCTTCTCCGGCCATCGGCGCCGACGGCACCATCTACATCGGTTCGGCGGACGGGTACCTCTACGCGCTGAACCCCGCCGGCGCCTTGGTTTGGAAATTCAAGACCGGCGCAGGGGTCGAGTCCAGTCCGACCCTCGGGCCGGACGGAACGATTTACGTCGGATCGGACGACTTTTACCTGTACGCGATCAATGCGAGCGGAACCCTCAAGTGGTCTTACAAAACCGGGAACTATGTCTACTCGACCCCGGCCCTGGCGAGCGACGGCACGGTCTACGTCGGCTCGTTCGATTATTCGCTCTACGCGATCGCGGCGAACGGAACTAAGAAGTGGAGCTACAAGACAGGTAATGCCGTCGCCGCATCGCCGGTAATCGCGGCCGATGGGACCGTGTACGTCGGGTCGGCCGATGGCAGTCTGTATGCCTTCGATACGACGGGAAACAAGAAGTGGGCTTACGCGACTTCCGGCGCGATTCTTACCTCGCCAAACGTCGGTGCGGACGGGACGGTTTACACCGGTTCCACGGACGATGCCCTCTACGCCATTTCGCCGGCCGGTCAGCGAAAGTGGTGGAAGGCCCTGGGGCCATTGGTATCCGCGCCCGTCTTCGCGGTCGACGGAACGCTTTACTGCAAGATGACGATCCTCCGTACGAGCGGTAAGACGGACGCCACGGTGGCGATGAACCCGAACGGAACGACAAAGTGGGTGGCTCCGGTCGGCGGCGGAATCGGCATTCCGGCCGTGGCAAAGGACGGAACGATCTATGTCGGGTCGAGCCAGGCCATGAATGCGCTCAACGCGGACGGCACCCTGAAATGGACTTTCAGTACGGCGGGCAACACGGTCTACTGCTCGCCCGCGATCGGCGCCGACGGAACGATCTACTTCAGCTCGTACGGTGGCGATGTCGACGCGCTGAATCCGGACGGCACCCTAAAGTGGAAGTATGCGGCCAATATCCTCGATATGACGGCGCCAGCCATTGGGCCAGACGGCACGATCTACTTCGCGGATGCGCGGCTCTTCGCCTTTGCTCCGGACGGCACGCTTAAGTGGCAGGTCGCTGACGGGCAGGGCGCGCCCACCGTGGGACTGGACGGAACGATCTACACGCACGGCTCCTTGGGATTCCATGCCATCGCGCCGGACGGGACGACCAAATGGACCCTGACCTCCAGCGTCGGGTACTTCTCCGATGCAGCCGTCGGCGTGGACGGCACGGTTTACACCGGCTCGGACGACGGGCATTTCTACGCTTTGAACCCGGATGGGTCCAAAAAGTGGACGTATACCGGCGGCGGCGTGAACCACTGGTCCCCGATCCTCGGACCGGACGGCACCATCTATTTCTTCGCCTACGACGTCAATGAGGGAGTGGTCGCGCTCAATCCCAACGGCTCGGTGAAGTGGATGCTCGGTTTGGACGACTTCGGCGACATGACGATGGGGCCGGACGGCACGATCTACATGGCCGGCACCTTCGGCGTCTCGAGTATCAAGTAAATGGGTGCGGTCTCATAAGTCTTTGCATTTGAGACCGCACCCATTTACTGTAGGCGAAATCACGCTCTTTTGCTCCCGACTCCGGGTCTGACGCCCCGGAGTCGGGAGAGGTATAGGTTGCAATTTTTGGCCGCCTACGGCACCAAAAATTGCGTGAGGGGAATGCACCGAAGAATCTCACGCGAGATTCTGTAGTCGTTTGACTTTGGAGACATCTACAGTCTTGGACTCACGCCGCCCATGAGTCGTGACTCTTGAGACAAGCCCATTCTCAACGGCACGAGACTAGGCCAATCGCGGCGTGAAATCTGTATCCGGCTTCACCGCGCGACAATAGGCCGCCATCAGGCGCGCGCAGTTCTCCACGTCCGTAAGCGACAAGACCTCGCAAGGCGTGTGCATGTAGCGCAGCGGAACGCCCAGGATGCCGACGGCCATGCCGCCTCGGTTGAGTTGCATTGCGTTGCCGTCCGTTCCGGTGCCGCCGGCGGTGACGTCGAGTTGGTAGGGGATGTCCTCGGCGGCGGCGGCTTCCCGAACCATCTTCACCACGATGGGGTTTGAGTTGGCGCCGCGCATGAGGCTGGGACCCTTGCCGCAGTCGAGGGCGCCGTACTTGGTTTTGCTGAGGCCGGGAGCGTCAGTGGCGTGATTTACGTCCACCGCGAGGCCCGATTGGGGGGCGATCCAGTAGGCGCTCGTCCGCGCCCCGCGCAGGCCGATTTCTTCTTGGACGGTCGCGACCGCATAGACACCCACGCCCGAATCCAGGCCGCCGTCTTCCTTCAGCAGGCGCAACGCCTCGGCGACGATGAACGAGCCCATCTTGTTATCGAAGCCGCGAGCGGTGGCTCGGTCGTTCATCAGCATCTGAAACTCGTATTGGAACGTCACGACGTCGCCAAGTTCGATGACTTCCTCGACCTGGGCGCGGGACGTGGCGCCGATGTCGATCCAGAGATCGTCCAGTTCCGGTTTGCGCTTGCGCTCGTCGTCCTTCAAAAGGTGGATCGGTTTGCGGCCGATGACGCCGGCGACCTTTTCCTTGCCGTGGACCCAAACCCGCTGGCCTACGGGGATCACGCTATCGTGGCCGCCGATGCCCGAGAAATAGAGGAAGCCTTCGTCGCTAACGTAGTGGATGATGAAGCCGATCTCATCCATGTGGCCGGCGAGCATGATCTTCATGTCCGCGCCCGGATTTAGGATCGCGGCGACGTTTCCGTGGACGTCGGTTTTGATTTCGTCCGCGAACGGGCGCGTATATTCCCGGTAGACCTCGGCCGCCTTCTCCTCGTAACCGGAGGGACTAGGGACGTTGACAATGGCCTTAAGAAAGTCGAGGGACGCGGCGCGCATAAGGGTCATTATGGCAATACGCTAGCAACCGTTTGCCCACCGTCGGGACTGAAGCCACTCAGGCATTGCGCGATTCGTGCAAAGTTCACGACCTAATGGAACACAGAACCACACTTCGCCCATCATTCGAAAGGGCATGCAGACGGAAAACTCCCTGTACGGCACATACCTCGGCCTGAAGAAGGTCAGGGAGGGTCGTGAGGACGAGTTGAGCCCAAAGGAGCGCAAAGAGCTCGAAAAGGCGAAGGCCGACGCGGATCTCGTGCTGCGCCGCGACGGAACCTTTAAGCGCCAGATCACCGAAGGAACGTGGCGTTTGATAGACGACGTCATCCAATTCAGCCCCACCACCTTCGGTGGCGAGACCCTAGATGCGATGCAACGCCGAACTGAGGAGATGGGCCGGACGTTTACGTTGCGCTTCGTGTTCAACCCGTTCGAGTTGCGGGTTCAGGGCGACGTTTTGGTCACGCCGGACGACTCGACGTTGATTCTCACCGAGTTTCGGAAGATGATTTAGTTTTCACTGCGGATCGAAAAGCTTCGGCATTGGCCCCGTCTTTTCGATGAGCCAGTTGGCGACCCACCGAATGGTCTCCTCGTCATGGCCGGCCAAGATGCCGTGCTCGGACCGTCCGCCGTTGGGCAAGAGAAGCAATTCCGACCTGCTGACCGGATTCCCCGGGTTGTAGAGGTAGTTGGCGATATCGGAAATCGGGCACAACGCGCGTAGCCGCGGGGCGCGGCCAGTTCGGACCTCAGAGACAACGATCTTGCCGGCAACCAGTTCGATCGTTGTCTCGGGCTTGCCGAAAAGCCAGTCTTGGATTCCCGGAGTAAATGCGGCGTACGCGAGCGCGGCGACGATCGCAGCGACATAGCGGACGGTTTGTAGCATTGCCGAATCCATCCCATGAATGTTGACCAGCCATACCCGCCCCAAGGGACTCCAGAGAAAGGCGGCGCAGCATGCGAGAAGCAGCATCGGAGTGGCATCGTAAGTGAACTTCGGCGCGCCGATCCGGAGGCGGTTCTCATCCTCGACCTTAACAAGCTCCCTGGGAACGAGCGGAGGCTTAGGGAACGCACTCGGCGAATGCGAACCTAAGTCGATCGAATAGCTACCGATCTCAACAGGAATTCCAAGCCGGTCGCGCAGGCGGATCGCCTCCTGCAGGCCATCCGCCCGATCCGTCCGGAAGATCGGAAGTTGAAGCCCTTCGCGCGCCGCCCGGAAGCTGATGGTCGTAAAGGTCCGGCCATAGATTCCGTGCCTGCTGACCTTGACACCCCTCGATTCTTCAACCACGAGGCAGCAGTCGTTATTTAAGTCGCCCCGACACTCGTTGATCGTCCAAACCGCCGACTGATACCAATGAAAGGTGCGGCTGCGGAGGTCGATATGGAACGTCTGTCGGACAATGGAGTGGGCGATATCGACCCCCAACCCCGACAGAACGAGGACAAACAACAAGGTTAGGCTCACAACGCTGACTTGACCGATCACGAGGAATAGAATCAGCAACCCAGCGGCGATCACGATCGCTTTCTGGAAGGCGGGGCCGCAGGGCGGCCGCGGCGGCTCACGCCCCCAAGCGCGCAGGGTGTCACTGCTTTGGGCAGACAGTAAAGGTCCTCCAAACCACTTTCGGTAGCGCTTAGGCTCCCTCAATGAAGGTGGTTCGTGGAGTTTTTCCGCCATTGCGACTAGTCACCTTGTCCAGCTTTACAAGGCAACGCCGACCAGGCTCGCACGGTGCCCTACCTAGCCGTGTTTCTTGCCGCCGAGCGTGGTGACCGTCGGTTGCGTCGCTCGCGGCGTTATTAGCCCCGTAATCTCAGCGCGCAAAACGTCATTGACTCGATAGCCGGCCAGATCCGCGATGTTCAGGAGGAATGCGTCCCAGCCGGTGGGACGAAACATTTGTCCCGTCGAGTTTTGAACCAAGTCAACCTTGCCATCTGCCGTGACGACCATTAGATTCGAGCCGGTAGACGTCGACAAGTTAAAAACGCGTCGAAGCGGTCCTTTTGAATCGGCCTCCGTTTCAACTAACGTTCCGTCAAATACAGACATCGTCAACGGGTCAATCACGCTTATATCGATACTTTTTCCGATCGACAGGCGCGGGAAGAGCTTCAGGGGATCGAACTGGGCGAGCGTCGATACTCTGCCCGGAGGCAACTTGGACGTAACCACTTTGTCCGCATCGTGGGTGCTGGATTCGCGCTTCATCGTTACGGTGTCGCCCGACAGTTCTGCGCTCATCGTGACCCACCCGCCGACAAAATGCATGGAGTACTGCGCGCTGATGGGGTGGTCGTCCGCGTCCAGCCACGCGTCGACCTCGGTCGCACCTCCGTCGTTTTGCGTATGACTGAAGAAGTGCTTTCGTCCGCCAACGATCTGGGTGACTTCGATTCCTCGCGCAACGAGTTGGCCGTCCTGATAGACCGCGCGCGGTTCGATTCCGTTTGCGAGCTGAGTCGCAAACGTGGTCTGAACCTGCTGGATCGGGGGAAGCGCGAGGAAGAACATGCTTCTATCGTAACCCGGCTTTTCCCAATTTGATGACTGAAAATCAAGCACTTTGGTCTGGCTTAGCAATGGGCCGTGTCGACAAAGACTTGCTAGCCAGAAGGATGCCGTAAGATGGTGGCCATGATTGCCTTTGCCCTCGCTTCCCTGCTTGTCCAGAGTCCCGCCGACCGGTATGAGAAGGTCGAGTACATGATTCCCATGCGGGATGGGGTGAAGCTTTACGCGTCCGTCTACATCCCAAAGGACATGCCGGGGAAGCACCCGATCATGCTGCATCGCACCTGCTACAGTGCGGGACCTTACGGACCGGGCAAGTTCCGTGGGTTTGCCGGTTCGAAGAAGTTTCAGGATAAGGGCTACATCTTCGCGTTCGAGGACGTTCGTGGGCGCTTCATGTCGGAAGGAAAGTTCGAAGACGTCAGGCCGCTTCTGCGCGGTAAAGGCGGGCCGAAGGATATCGACGAGGCGACGGATACGTACGACACTGTCGACTTCCTCGTGAAGAATGTTCGCAACAACAACGGCAGGGTCGGGGCGTGGGGGATCAGCTATCCCGGGTTCTACACGGCTTGCGCCGGGGTCAACTCGCATCCCGCGCTGAAGGCGATCTCGCCACAGGCGCCGGTGACGAACTGGTTCATTGGGGACGATTTTCACCACGGCGGCGCGCTGTTCCTGCAGGATGGATTCGGGTTTCTTTCCGGGTTCGAGCCGCCTCGCTCCGGGCCTGGCCCTTCCTATCCGCCCGGGCTCTCGCCTCACTTTTCGGATAGCTACAAGTTCTATTTGGGGCTGGGCGCGCTGCCGAACGCGGACAAGTACTTCCACCATGAGATCCCGTTTTGGAACGACATGATGGCGCACTCCAGCTATGACTCGTTCTGGCAGGCACGCGACTCCCGGCCGGGCTTGAAGGGGGCGAAGTGCGCGATTTTGACCGTCGGCGGGATGTGGGACGCGGAGGATATGTGGGGGGCGATGAACACCTACCGCGCTTTCGAGGATCAGAACCCGGGGATCGACAATAAAATCGTGCTCGGCCCCTGGTTCCACGGAGGCTGGTCGCGCTCGACGGGGGAGAAGTTTGGGGACATCGAATTTGGTCAGGAGACCTCGACTTATTTCCGTGAGGAGGTCGAGTTTCCGTTCTTCGACCACTACTTGAACGACGGACCGAACCCTTCCCAGCCCGAGGCGCTGGTCTTCCAGACCGGGTCGAACGAGTGGAAGAAGTTCGACCAATGGCCGCCGAAGACGACGCCTAAGTCCATTTACATCGGTTCGGACGGGACGCTTCAGATGACGGCGCCGGATAAGAATGGGGTGGACGAGTACCTGAGCGACCCTGCGCATCCGGTGCCGTTTACGATGGAGGTTCGGCCGGATAGGAACCGGGAGTACATGATCGCGGATCAGCGGTTCGCTTCTCGCCGGCCGGACGTCTTGACGTTCTCTTCACCGACCTTGGATGCGGACGAGACGCTGGCGGGACCGATCGACGCGAAGCTGTTCGCCTCAATGACGGGAACCGACGCGGACTTTATCGTGAAGGTGATCGATCAATATCCGGACGACACTCCGGCCGCGAACGGGGTGCAGATGGGCGGGTACCAGATGCTGCTCCGATGGGAAGTTCTCCGTGGTAAGTTCCGCGACTCGTGGGAGCATCCGTCGGCGTTCCGGCCGAATAAGGTGACGCCGGTCACGGTGCACCTGAACAGCGTGCTACACACGTTCAAGAAGGGTCACCGGATGGTCGTCCAGATCCAGTCGTCGATGTTCCCGCTGATCGACCGGAATCCGCAGACGTTCGAGGATATTTACAAGGCCTCGGACGCGGATTTCAAGCGGCAGACGATCCGCATTCATCATTCGCCGCAATACCCGTCGCATCTTGAGGTTGGGGAGTTACATTAGTTTCCCAGTAGACCGATTCCCTGGTGTATTACGTCGGGGAATCGGTACGGATAGGTTTTCGCCTTAAAACTAGCACCGACATCCCAAAAAACGCCCTTATACTGAATGGACCATGGAACCCGATGGGCGGGACTCGGCGGTCCGAGGGGGGTTGCGGCCTCACTATGTGACCATGCGGCTAACGGACGCGTTGCCTCGCCCGGTCATGGAAGCCTGGCATGACGATATCGACCGTCGTGTCCACATCGTGAGCGGCATGAAGGGCCGGCCGTTGGCGGCCGATGAGGAACGCACGTTAGTTCGGCGCACCTTGGGCCGGATCGAGCGGTTTTTGGACTCCGGCTATGGGAGCTGCGTCTTGATGGACGAACGCGCGGCCGGGCTCGTCGAGAGCGTGCTTTGGAACGGCGACGGCGAACGGTACCGGCTCCACGCTTGGAGCGTGATGCCGAACCACGTCCACGCTTTGTTTTCACCCTGCGGATCTTTGGACATCGAGGAAGTCGTAACCGAGTGGAAGGCGGAATCGACCCGGAAAGTAAACGGGGAGCTTCGGCGGACGGGGGCCCTTTGGCATCCGAATGTCATCGATTACGAAGTCCGCCTGGTGGCCGATTTCGCGCGGCTTCGCAGCAGTATCGCCCAGAACCCGCTGCAGAGCGGGTTGATGGAGTGGCCGTTCGCGGGCGAAGAGAGTAGGCCGCCGGTCATGGCGTAAGGTGCAAGATGGGCCCACACATGTAGCCCGAGAGCTCGCTTTGTTGGGCGCGGTAAGCTGGAAACATTGAGGTTATGACACCCGAAGAACGCAGGCAAGCTGGGGGCGGCACCGGTCGGCTGGGGGATGAAGCATCGCGAAGAGACTCGATTCGCTACTGGCGAACACAGACCACAGAAGCGAGATTTCAGGCGATGCTTGAGATTCGTGATTTCTACCACGAGGTGATTCGACCTGGCACCGGGGCTGCAAGACTGGACCGATCTATTGGCGGTACTCGATCACTTCGGGATTGAGTATCTGATCGTCGGCGGGGTTGCGGTTGGTTTTTACGCCGAACCCCGGTACACAAAGGACCTTGATATCTTCATCAAAGTCGGTGCCGACGATGTTGGTCGCTTGTTCGAAGCCCTTCGCGAATATGGAGCGCCGGTTCACCTCACGAGCCCAGAGGAGTTTCTAACGGAAGATTTCGTCTTCTACTTTGGAGCGCCTCCCTGGAGAATCGACATCTTAACAGCGATTCCTGGTGTGGATTTCGACGCTGCATACCGAGATCGTGCAGAGGTGATGCTGAGCGGTTACTCGGCAACATGCATTTCAAGAGAGTGGTTGATCCGGGCAAAACGAGCAAGCGGAAGGGCGCAGGATCTTGCGGATATCGCGATGCTGGAACTGGAACCCCCCGCTGCCAGCAACTCGTAGGCCTTGCCCCACCCCGAGGGATACTGAAACGATGCGATTGACGCATCTCGTATCTCGTGGCGGATGCGCCTCTAAACTGGGGCCGACCCAGTTGCGGGAGATTCTCCGGCAACTTCCCTTATCCACCGATCCTCGACGGTTGGTCGGGTTCGAGACCTCTGACGATGCCGGAGTGTATCTGCTCGCCGAAAACCTCGCGCTGGTCCAGACGATCGACTTTTTCACGCCCATCGTCGATGATCCCTACGCCTATGGTCAGATCGCGGCGGCGAATGCGCTCAGCGATGTCTATGCGATGGGCGGGCGGCCGATCAGTGCGCTGAACGTCTCCTGCTTCTCCCCGTCTGCCGCGCCGGCGGAGGTGTGGGCGAACATATTGAGAGGAATGGCGGACAAGACGATGGAGGCGGGGGCCCTCACCCTTGGTGGACACTCCGTGGACGATGCGGAGCCGAAATTTGGGATGGCGGTAACGGGGATCGTCGATCCGCGACAGATGTTTGCCAATACCGAGGCCAAACCGGGAGATCGGATTTTCCTCACGAAGCCGCTCGGGACGGGCGTCATTACCTCCGCCGCAAAGCACGACGCCGCTACGCCAGAAGAACTGGACGCCGCCATCAAGAGCATGACCACGCTCAATCGCGATGCCTGCGAAGCCGGGCTCAATGCGGGGGTGAGGTGCGCGACGGACATCACCGGGTTTGGCCTGGGGGGGCACCTCTATAACTGCGCGCGCGCCAGCGAAGTGACCATCGAACTTGACTCCCAAGCGTTACCCGCCTTCAATGGGTTCGAGCGCTCAGTCGAGGAAGGCTACGTCACCGGCGGCGCGGGCAGGAACCGGGAGTTTCTGGGCGACGACCTTGAGGCGGAGAAAGACGATTGGCGGCTCCAACTTGTTCTCGATCCCCAGACGAGCGGCGGCTTAGCCCTCTTTTCAACCATAGAAATCCCCGGAGCGGTCGAGATCGGGCGCGTCGTAACGGGCCCGCCGAAGATAAGAATTAGATAGTCCAAACCTCGGCCCAGCGGGAAATGGTGGGGCGGGTCAAAATGGAGGGGACGATGTATTTCACGAAATACCCGCATCCGGCCAATTTCTCGTTTGTGGAGGTTTATGACTCCGAGATCTTGCAAGCGTGCGCAGGGCGGCGGGTGTTCGAGGCGGAAGTTGAGTCTTTCGAAGGCGACATCTACCGCATCCGGGCCGCGAACCCCGAGGTCTGGCCGGTAAGACGGCAGATCGTCGAGTTCAACATCCCGCCGAAAGGGACACGTCAGAGATTGAAGGCGGACGAGACGTTTGGCCTCACCCTCACCGGACGCGACGGCAAGCCGCTTCTCTCGGGCAAATTCGGCGTCAGCGGCGAGGCAAGCCTCTTCTCCTTCGCCCTCGGCGGTCCCACGCGCTTCTACGGGATGGGCGAGAAGCTGTTTGGGAAGATGGAGCTTTCCGGCTACCGAGCGAAGTTCTGGAATACCGACGTTTGGGGAGATTTCCACTTCGCGCAATGGGGCGAGCATCCGAGCGATCCGCCTTATTACTCCTGCCCATACGTCGTCGCGAAGATCGGCGACGAGTTCGTCGGACTTCTCCTGGACAACGCCTACCCAACGTTCATCGAGACGCCGGGAACGGATGAGTCGCGGGTGTTCGTCGAGTGGCAGCGGACGTCGGCGAACCTGATTTTGGGATGCGAGGGCGGCGAGCCGCACCTGTGGGTCATCTACGGGACGAGTCTCGCCGAAGTCACGCGGAAGCTTCAGCAGTTGGTGGGCAAGACGCCGGTGCCGCCGGCCTGGTCGCTCGGTTACCACCAATCGCGCTGGGGCTACGGCGGTCACGCGGACCTTTTGAATCTCGACGAGCAGTTCACGAAGCACAAGATTCCGTGCGACGCGCTCTGGCTGGACCTGGACTACATGGACGGGTACCGCATCTTCCAAACCGACCACGCCAAGTTCCCCGAGGGCGTCGACACCACCGCCGAGACGTTGCACAAGGCCGGTCGGCGCATCGTGCCGATTATCGATCCGGGCGTCAAGTATGAACCGGGGTACCGGGTCTACGACGACGGCCACGCGGAGTCGGTGTTCTGCCAGAACGCGGAAGGCGCCGAGTACGTGGGGCTGGTCTGGCCGGGCGAAACCGTGTTTCCCGACTTCACCGAACCGCGCGTAAGGGATTGGTGGGCCGGGTACGTCCAGGAGTTTGCGGAGTCTGGTTTCGGCGGTTGCTGGATCGACATGAACGACCCTTCAACGGGCCCAGTCGACCCCACGGGCATGCTCTTCGACCATGGGGCCGAACCCCACGAGGCGCATCACAACGACTACGCGCTCGGCATGCAGCGGGCGACCTACGAAGGTTTCCTTCGGGCACGACCGAATGAGCGGCCGTTCGTCCTCTCCCGATCGGGCTTCACGGGAAGTAGCCGGTACGCGGCGATCTGGACGGGGGACAACGTCTCCAACTACTTCTATTTGAAGGCGTCGATCGCGTGCTCGGTCAACCTTTCTCTGTCGGGTCAGCCGTTCAACGGGGCGGACATGGGCGGCTTCGGGGGCGATACCACCGATCCGTTGATGGTCGACTGGGCGAAGGCGCACTTCCTTTTCCCCTTCCTACGGAACCACACGAACAATGGGACGCGGAGCCAAGAGCCGTTTTCTCTTGCCGCAGACGCGATGTCGACGGTGCGGCGGTACATCCGGCTGCGCTACAAGCTGATTCCCTACCTCTATAACTTGTTTATTCAACAGGAGGAGTCCGGCGATCCTCTTCTGCGACCGATGTTCTACGAGTTCGAGGACGACGGATTGGATACGATCGACGACCAGTTCATGGTCGGCCCTTCGGTGCTGCAAGCGCCGTTCGTCGAGGCCGTCGCAAAGCGACGTGAGGTCACGCTTCCCGGTTCCGACCCGTGGTACGACGCCGCCACCGGCGAGTGGGTAGCCCCCGGCAAGTCTTTCGTGAAGCCTTCGAAAGACGGAACTCCCTTGTACATCCGCGCCGGATCCTTCGTGCCGATGCAGCCAGGCACGCCGACGGACAATACGAAAGAGCTCCGGGCGATCCATCTTCACCTCTTTATCCCGCCCACATGGTCCGGAACTACGGAGTTCACCTATCAGGCGGATGACGGCCTCTCCTTCGAGTACCGCAACGGCGCGCGCAGCGCGCTACAGGTTCACTTGGCGGCGGTCGATGGCATCTTGGCGATCGCGACGGAACAAACGGAAACTGGCTTCGGAAAGATCGAGGCGACCTTTGTCATACACGGCGAGTTCCGCGCGGTGCGGTTGAACGGCGCTGATATCGCCACGACGAAGAGCAAAGTCACGTTAACGGGCAAGGCTTTGCCCGTTACGGTCGTGGGTTAGCTGCAGGCCAACTGATATAGTGGAGCATGCGTCGGCGGCTGCTTCAAATCGAGATTGGCCTCGGGGTGGTTGCTGCCGTTGCCCTCGTGGTGGGGGCAATCCTTGTCGTTCGATCTTCTCAGCATCTGCCGATTGAGGCCGAGGTGGAAGCGGCGGCGAACTCCCCCGACGCCGAACAATTGCTCACGAAATGGGGCTCGCCCCAGCGGATAAAACTCGATGAGGATGGGCGCCCCGGCACCAGGCTCCAATGGAAGATCGTGTGCCGGGACGCGGTCGTCGAAGTGACCTCCGACGAAGTTGACCTCGGCGAAACGAAGCGGTTACATAAAGGTCTTTCAGTGCATCCGCGTGTGGATCGGTGGAAATGGATCGACCGGTTCCTTCGCTAACCGGAATCAGAAAGCCGTCCTTGCGGCTTTACGAGTAGGTCTTTCGTCCCATCGTGAACGACCGGTGACGGGTCGGTAGTCTCTGGGTTATTGCCATGAGTTGCTATCGACTTGCCGTTATCTCCGCGTTGCTTTTGGCAGCGGTGACCGCCCACGCGCAGACAATTGCGAGCGTCACACTGAAGTCCGCAAACGTGGCAGGTGGAGCGGTTGACAACGTGACCGTCAGTCTCGTCTCAGTCGCGCCACCGAACGGCGTCACCGTAACCCTCACGAGTAGCAATCCGGCGGTAATCCTTCCGACAACGATCCGCATCGCGGCGAACAGCCTTCAGACTTCCTTCAACGCAAAGACGGCGGCGGTCGCGAAAGACGCAACGGCGACCATAACCGCGACTTTCGGAACCTCCTCGAAGAGCGCTAACGTTACGGTTACCGCGCCTACGCTGAAGGGCTTTACGCTCCCCACCTCAACCATCGATGGCGGACGGCCACTTCAAGGAACGATCACCATTTCCAGTATCGCCCCCGCGGGTGGCATGAACGTGGCGATGGCTTCGAACAACTCAAACGTCATCGTTCCGAACCCGGTGGTCGTTCCGGAAGGCGCGAAGACAACCACGTTCATTGCGACGACCAAAGCCGTCTTCACGAGCACGGTCGCCAAGGTAACGGCAACGATCGCGAAGACATCGCTCAGCGCGAACCTGACGGTCACCCCGCCGAAATTTCAGAGCCTGACGCTCTCGCCGAGCACGCTCGGTGCGGGCGAACCTTGCACGGGGACAATTTCGCTCAGCAGCATCGCCCCTGCCGGCGGGCTTAAAGTGACTTTAAAGAGTAGCAACGCACACGCAGTAATCGCGGGACCGGCCATGGTACCGGAGGGAAAGACTTCGACCACCTTCCTCATCCGGACCAATTATCTGACGGCGAAGGTCGCGGCTACAATTTCGGCGACGGTTCTGACGACCACCCACAGTGCCGTCCTCACCATTAATCCGGGCCGCGCACTTTCGGCGGGTCCTTGGCCGAAGGCGTACGGGAACAATCAAAACACGAGCATCTCCGACGTCGCTTTAGCCAAGGGCGTGCTCAAGTGGGAGTTAGATTTCCTCAGCGGAGGTTTCGGAACGCCAGCCTTGGGCGTGGGTGAAATCGGGGTAACGGAACGTTACAACCCGTTCGTGATGGCAAGGTTGGACATCTTTGGTTCGGACAGCTCTGTCCTGCATAAGGTCAATCTGAACTCTTGGCAGGCGAGCGATCCCGCGTCGGGACCGGACGGCGTCTTCTATGTCACGACCGTCTTGGGACTCACCGCGATCGGAACGGATGGATCGGTTAAGTTCAGCCTCAATTTGCAGGATTCGAAGCTCGGTAAGCCGGTTGTCGGCGCCAACGGTACCGTGTACGTCGCCGGAACTCACCTGTTTGCGATCAACCCGAACGGTACGAAGAAGTGGGCGATCACCGGAAACTACGAAATTATCGGGACCGACTCAGCGAGCAATGTTTACACCGCCCTTCCGACGAGTGTCAGCGCGTTTTCAACGGCAGGCAAGGCCCTGTGGAAGGCCGTCGCCTCTCTGACGACGCCCTTAATCGGATCCATTGGTTCTGACGGGAGCTCCTATCTCGCGACCGTGAGCAGCGGCAAAGTATCACTCACCGCACTTACTCCGGCCGGCAAGCCGAAGTGGGTTTTCGCGAGCGGGGCCTCAGCTTGCCCACCCGCGATTGCTCCGGACGGGACCGTCTATAACGTTTCGGGATCTCCCGCCGCACCCGTTCTCCAGGCGATCACCGCGGCGGGAAGCCTAAAGTGGGCCCAACCAGTTCCCGCCGACACCTTGGACACGAATGTAGCGTTTTGGTTGGGATCGCGGAGCGATAACGCCGCCTTACTTACCTACGGCCCGAACCTCTTGGACTACGCGGCGGACGGTACTCAATCTTGGTACAAAACCTACCCGGGAATGGTAATCCAACCGTCCGCTACTGGACCAGACGGTTCGGTTTACACGACGAGTTCCTTCACCTTCAACACGCCCATTTACCCGGTCAACGTCCAGTACCAACCTTCTCGACTTACCCATATTTTGCCGGCAGGAAAAGTAGATTGGACCTTCTACGGTGGTGGTCCCCAGATCGCTGCGGCGGCCGTGGCCGTTGACGGAACCATTTACGCGCCGACCCTAGCGGGTGTCCTTCGGACAGTAAGTAAGGACGGCATACCGGGATGGTTTTTCGTGGCGGACGGCCCGATTGTCAACACGCCTACTCTGGCCGGGGATGGCACGGTGTACTTCGGCACCTACCCCGGCACGATCTATGCCCTTACGGCGAAGGGAGTCTTGAAGTGGACGTATAAGATTGATTCTCTCTTCGCCGGCTCCATCGCAATGGCCTATGACGGCACCCTCTATGTACAAAGCGGGCTAACCAGCTTATACGCGTTAAATCCAAACGGTACCGCCAAGTGGATCTTGCCAGGTAACCACGACAGGTTCAAGGGGTTCGATGAAGCCTCGCCGGCGGTCGGCCTCGACGGAACCATCTACTACAGCGATTGGGCTGCGGGCTTTCACGCACTTGACCAATTCGGACAGATCTTGTGGTCGGGAAAAGGGTTTTTCAACGCCACTCCGACCGTGACCTCGGAAGGCAATATCATTCTGGGCGATTTCGGGAATACGGCCTTCAATTTGTCCGGGCAACCGCTGTGGTCGGACGGCTCGACGGTCGACGGCTACTATCCAGTGCTCGAATCCCTAACTTTGCCCGGATATCTGACGGTCGGTGTAAATCTTGCGTACGGGTTCCACGGCAACGCCGTTGTTTGGCAAGACGGTGGTTCGAACGAAAATGCCCTTGGCTGCATTACGGCGTCTGGGATAGTCTACGTCCCCGGCTCGATCGACCGGCCAGGCAAGGTTTTCGACGACGGCCAGTTGTACGCGGTGGACTCCAAGAGCGGCGCCCTTATCTGGAAGTACCCGCAGACCCCTGGTACGGGAAGGGCAACCTCACTTGCCTTCGACGGCACGGTGTATTTGGTTAGCGACGACGGCGTGTTGCGGGCAATCGGGTGACGATTCCCATGGGGGCTCAGGCCGCGGGCTGAGGTCGAGTTGCGCTTCTCGGCCAGAGCTAGGGCTTTTGGCCCACACCGAACGGAGGGACTTTTGGTGGCAGTCCTTCCATTGTTCTTATGATTTTATTTCGCCTCGCCACGTTGACAGGATTATTGGTGCTGGGGGTCACGGCCTACGGACAGTCCATCGCGAGTGTCACCTTGTCTCCCACGAATGTAGTGGGGGGAAGTAGTGCGAAAGGAACGGTCACTCTTTCTGCCGCCGCTCCGGCGAGCGGGCTCGTTGTGACTTTGGCTTCTACGAGCGCCTCGGCAACGGTTGCCGCGAGCGCCAAGGTTGCCGCCAACGCGACGACGGCAACCTTCTCGGTGAAGACGGTCGCCGTGGCCAAGAATGCAACCGCGACGATCTCCGCAAGTGCCGGCATATCGAAGAAGTCGGCGACCTTGACCATCACCGCACCGACCCTGAAGACGGTCACCCTGTCTCCCACCAGCCTGATCGGCGGCATTAACTCGACAGGAACGTTCACGATTTCCAGCGCCGCACCCGCGGGAGGACTTTCCATCGCGGTCTCCTCAAGCAGTTCCTCCGCGAAAGTGACGAGTCCCGTCATGGTGGCGGCCGGAGCGACCAAAGCCACCTTTCCGGTGACGACCACTCCAGTCCCGGCAAAAGTGGTTGCGACGATCAAGGGGACCTTGGGAAGTTCCTCGATCGGCGTCCCATTGACGATCAATCCACCCACCCTCACCAGCCTTACAATCGATCCCACGACCGTCGTCTCGGGCACGCCGGCCACGGGGACCGTGGTGCTGAGCGGCGCCGCCCCGAGCGCCGGCATCAAGGTCACCCTTAAGAGCAGCCAAAAGTTCGCGACCGTCGATCCATCCGTTACCGTCCCTGGCGGACAAACCTCCGTTACGTTTTTGATCCAGACCAGCTACGTCTATCCCGCCAACAAGGCCTCGATTTCCGCCACCGCTTTGGGAACAACCCACAGCGCCGTCCTGACCGTTACCCCCGGCAACGCTCTCTCGAGCGGACCGTGGCCCAAGGCATACGCCAACAACCAAAACACAAGCAGCAACGGCGCGCCAAACGCCAAGGGCAAGCTCAAGTGGTCGGTCGACTTTTACGGAGGTTTCTACACGCCTCTCGCCTACGGAAAGGGAGAGGTAGCGACGGTGGAATTCGCCACTACGGAAAGCCTGCTCATTTTCGACGTAACAGGTACGTTGCTGCACAAGATCGCCCTCGCCGCAATCAACGTGTCGCCGCCGGTGGCGGGACCGGATGGGTCGTTCTACGTCATGACCGAAAAGGGACTAGACGGATTCCGCACAAACGGCGCGGTAAAGTTCACGTTGCCGATCGCAAACGCATCCCCTCAAACCCCCATCGTAAGTTCAACGGGCACGATCTTTGTTGGCGCAGACAACAAGCTCTATGCGGTCAACGCCAACGGCACGGTGAAGTGGAACCTCGCGGGTTATAGTCCTTCTCTCGCCGGCCCAACGGGATCGATCTATGCAATCTCGGCGCACGGCATCGCCCTCATTTCGTCGACGGGTGCGGTGCGGTGGGACCACCCGTTCGCTCTCGGCAGTACATGCGCGGCGGTCGGCCCCGACGGAGGACTGTTTGTAAAAACGTCGGATCCGAGCCAAAACAACAAGCCATTTTTGCAAGCCCTCAACATCGACGGTTCGACCCGTTACATCTGGGCTACCCCAGGAATATCGACGGTCGGATCCGATGGCGTCTTATACAACGTCGAACAAGGCGGCGCAGCCCAACCTTGGGCCATACAAGCGGTATCGATCGAGGGCAAATCCCTGTGGCGGCATACTCTGCCGGGATACAGTCCGGGGGCCCCAGCTTGGTCCATCTCAATGAGACCGGACGGGACGATTTTGGTATCGAATAACGCCAACGTTCTTGCGTACACACCCTCGGGAACTCGACTCTGGATCGTGACGCCTGTCCATCTAATCGTCTCGACCCCCGTTTCGGCAGAAGACGGCTCGGTCTACCTCGCAGCAAAGCTTGACGGGGCTCGGTTCGACATCGTCAATCGGCCCGGCAACGCCTGCTTTAGCGTTCTGCGAGTGACACCGGAGGGCAAGCGCGATTGGACGTTCCACGGAGGCGGTCTTGCGGCGGCTCCGGCGATCGGCGGGGATGGAACCCTGTACGCTCCCCTCGTCAGTGGCGTCCTTCAGACCCTTCATCCAGACGGTTCTCTGGGCTGGCCGTACCTGGCGGACGCCCCGATCTCGACCACACCTACGATTGGCGCGGACGGCACCGTGTACTTCACCAGCATGGAAGGGACCGTCTACGCCTTGTCGTCGACGGGTACGAAGAAGTGGTCGTACCACACGGGCGGTTGGGTCTTTGGCGGTATCGCCCTTTCCAGCGATGCCACTTTGTACGTAGTCAGCCAAATCGGCCTTGTCGCCCTGGACCTCAGCGGTCACCTCAAATGGGTGATTAAAGACGTGGCGAACCTCGGCGAATCGACCCCGGCCATCTCCCCAGGCGGCACCATCTACTACGGCGCCGGAGGCGAGGGATTCCGAGCGGTTAATCCGGACGGGACGATTAAATGGACCGCCTCGAAGAACTGCAATTCCACTCCCGTGGTCCTTCCCAACGGGCAAATTCAAGCGGACGCGGACGGCCTTGGGCGTCTCTTCAATCCGGACGGCACTTTCCCATTCAATTTCTTGATTCCGTACTCGGGTCAACCCCCCATCGTTTCTTCATCGTTCGACGGATTCATTTTTACCGGCAGAAATGGCGCGGTCGGCGTCTCCAGCAGTGGGGTGAAGTGGAAGGACGACGAAGGGTCAAATTTGGCGTACGGATCTGCGTCGGGATTTGGCATGCTTTACGTGCCCGGCTCAAGCGGAACAATCGGAACGGTGCTCTCCGATGGCCAACTGTACGCGGTAGATCCATCGACCGGCCATTTGATTTGGACTCTGCCGGTCATTCAAGCCGACTCCTTTGCGACCTCGATCGGGGCCGACGGCACAGTATATGTCGTGTCGACTGACGGCTTTTTGTACGCTGTCGGCTAGAAACTTGCAGGCGCCGTCCGTGCATTGCTTGGCACGGGCGGCACGGTGTATCTGGTACCGCAGGCGATTATTTGATCGCGATTGGATAGCTGCCCTAGGCGTCGAACAAGCCGCCGCGGGTGGTGGACATCACGGAGTGGTTCGTGAAATCGTCCCGGCGGGGTTCGGCGCTGAGATTGGTCTCGGGCGCGCCGACGTAGTTCATGCGCTCTAGCTGAACCCGCTGGATGGCGCAGGCGAATTCGAAGGCGCTAAGGGCGATGTCGCCAAGTTGAGGGGCGGTCGCGAGGGAGATGTTCCAGATGTGGGGCTCGATCGTGCGTTCCAGCCAGATCTGGCCCGAAGAGACGCAGCCGAGGGGTCCGTTGCCCAGCGCCTCAAGCTCGGCCGCGTTGCCGACTGCCGACCCAAGCAAGCCGAGGGCGTTCGCGACGGTGATTTTTACGCCGTCGAACTCGCCGACGCCTTCTACCCAGACCATGCGCGGCAATTCGCCGGCTTGTTCTCGGGCGTGAAGGATGTAGGCCATGTTAAGAGTGTCGCTCCGTTGCAACTTACAAGGCAAGTCCCTCGTTTCAGGGCCTCTCGTGTGCCTAATATATTAAGACCAAGTTAACCAGAAACCGGCATAATCGCGGCAAGGGTGCGAATCGTCTCTGGGTATTCGGACATATTGGCCTGGATGAAACCTCGGATATCCGGCTTGCCGTCGTGATGGTGGTCCACGATCGGATGACTGATCGCGGCGATGGAATCCAACGCGGAATCCTTCCCGTGGGCGACGAGGTCGAACCACTGCGGGGCCGCGCTATCCGAAAGGCTGATGCACCGGCCGTTCATTCGGAGGAACGTCATGAGGGCGATGAATGCGGTGACCTCATTCCCGGCTTCCAGCGGATGCATTTTCAGGAATCCACGAACGAATCGGGCCGCCTGGGGGAGCAGCGAGTTGCTGTTACCGTAGGCGTACTGGTAGAAGGTCGCTTCCTCCAGCCGAGCGTAGCTGAAGTGATGCACCTTTTTGGTCGCCTGTAGATTGATCCACAGGACGTCTTGGACCGTCAGGTAATGCAGCGTGCTCGCCATAACCGTGATTCGGAGTGTACTTGCTCCAGAGGGGCCGGTGCCACGGCGCGGCCAAGTCCTTTAGCAAAGGTTCATCTTTGGTTCATCCTCTCGCTCGGTCGCGCCATTTTTGGGCTTTGTGACGGACCTGCGTTATCATGACGAGGTGCAACAGCATGTTCAAGTCAAAGTGGTTAATCGACGTGGAGACCCGCTGAAGAATGAACGAGTTTCGATTTTCATCGCGAAGATCGCCTCGGGCGGGGTACCGGACCAATCAACCGACGAAAAGGGGTTCGCGGTATTCGACCTCGAAGTAGGCGAGTCGCCGGAGATCATCGTTTACGTGCGCGGCCGCGAGCGCTTCCCCCGGGGGCCACTGAAAGAGAGCTACCTCGTCGCGGTCTAGGGTCTTTTCCCGCGAGTTTTCCCAGCGACGGAGTCTAAGGCTCCGCCGCTCTTCGCTGTTTGTGCCTGTTTCTAGTCCGCCAGTGCGGGCTAAAAGGACCTCGGGAACATGGGCGATGCGTATTCAGCCATACCCCTTTGCCGGGCAAAGCAATGACGCTAAGCGTCGATGTGCGGCGAAGGGGAAAGTTATGCAAACACACGTATACGCAACATTCGTCGATCCGAAAGATGCCGAAAAGGCCGCCGGCGCGCTCCTCGATAATGGAGTGAAGTCGGAAGATTTGACCGTCATCCAGCACTACGCCGGAGAGGCCTATGAGGTCGTGAACACGACGGCCCTCAATCCGACTTTGGATGGCCCGGACGTGCCGCCCGTGATTTTGGCCGAAGACAATGACAAGGCCGAGCGTGACGCGAAGCGCGGTCTCTCCACCACGACCGCCGGCGACGCGGGAATCGGCGCGGCGAAGGGTACGGGTTGGGGCCTCGGCGTTGGCGCTCTTGCCGCCTTGGCCGCGATCTTCATTCCCGGTGTCGGCCTCGTGGCCGGCGGCGGCGCGCTCGCCTTGGCCATCGGCGCGGCGGCGGCGACCACCGGCGCGGGAGCGATCGCGGGGGCCGTCACGGGCTACCTGAAGGACCAGGGTTTTGAGGAGCAGGACGCCGTCCGGTACGAGGCCGTGATCGCCAACGGCGGCGCGCTCATGTCGGTCATGGTTCCGTCTGGCGGCGTTTCCGAGGCCACGGTTTGGGAGATGATCTCGAAGTACAACGGCACAGCGTTTACCCACGCATCGTCGCCGGCGCGGTTGATCTAGGGTTGCAGTGAGGGTCACGCCTGCCGGGTCGTGACCCTCACAGACACGATGTGGGAAGCCACAATATCAACTTAAGGAGGCTGACCATGAGCTTTGACATCCCTGGGTTGACCGGAACCCCAATGAGCGATGAAGAAGCCGCCGCTATGGACCAAGTAGTGGAAATTGCCATGAATTCGCGCAGCGAGCGCTGGACGGTGGCCATCAGGCCAGGAAGCTCAGACAACTCCAACGTCTAATCTGACAGGTTCACTTTCAGCGTGGCTTTGAAGCTCGAATGCCATACTGCGAAGGGTAGGAGACCGACGTCATGAGTATTGATCTACCTGCCAGCATCGAACGCGACTTGGAACGATACGCCAAGGCTGAGTACATGTCGGCGGCAGAAGCCGCTGTGAAATTCATTCGGTCGGGCCTCAAGGCAAGCAAGCGCAAGTCCGCGACGAGCGCCCTAACCGAAGCGCAAATGGAGCAGCTGAAGGCCAGTCCGACCGCCGCTTTTTTCGGGGCGTTGCCTGATCACGTGCTCGATCAAATGGAGAAAGCGAGCAAGCAAATTCACGCCGAAAGGTTCACCCCGCGTGGATAAAGCCCTCATTGACAGCAGCACTCTGTTTGATATTTCACGGGCACTAAAGGGGCGGAAAGCACCGTGGTCGGCGACGACCCTGCTAAGGCTGGTGGCCTATGAACAGCAATTTCCGAAACTGACCATCAGCAGCATGACCGTGTTTTGAGCTGATCGAAGGGCTGTACCGTGGCGACGACTCGACCGCCATCGCCAACTTTCACCAACACCTGTTGCCCCGATACGAAGTCATCCGGCCCGATGCTCGAATTGAAGACATGGCTGCCGCAATCCACGCGAAGCTGCGCCAATCCGGACAGGGCATCGACGTGCCCGATACCTTCATCGCCGCAACGGCAATCATTCATTGCCTTACCCTTGTGAACGCCAATACTCGGCATTTTCCCCGGGTTGTGGCGGCGGGATTTCCTTTGAAGCTCGAGAACTGGCGAGAGGTATAGCCCGGACCGGTAAGAAAGCCGCGCAGCGCTACTTCATGTTCGTGACGTAGCGGTATGTGCCGGAGCCGATAGGATGGATGGTTCCGTCGGGGAGGGTCACCGCGGCGGTTGTGTTCGGCGGAACCTCCACCGTCAGCGCGATGCGGTTGCCCGACTTGTGCCATTCGGTGCGCACAGGGCCTCGGATGCTTTCGAAGCTGGTCTTGGCCCACGTCAAGCGCGGATCGATTTTCGGGGCGATTTGGATTCGCTCGAAGCCGGGGGAGGCGAGGTCGATGCCGCCGATGGTTTGGTAGACCCAGCCCATCACCGCGCCGTAGGCGTAGTGGGCGAAGGAGTTCATGCCGGGGTCTTGGAAACCCTTTTCGGGGGTCCAGCCGTCCCAGCGCTCCCAGACCGTGGTCGCACCGTTCGCGATCTCGAAGCCCCAGCTTGGGAAGGTGGTGTTGTGGAGGAGGCGGAAGGCGACGTCGGCTCGGCCGATCTCGGTGAGAACTCGCATCAAGTCGCGCGTTCCCACGAACCCGGTCGAGAGGTGCCAATCGCGCGATTCGATGTTCCGCACCAACCGGTCGGCGGCTTTGGCTCTTAGCTCGGTGGGCAGAAGGTCGAAGCCCAGCGCAAGCACGTAGCAGGTCTGCGTGTCGCCCTTCACGGTTCCGTCTGGGGAGACATAGGTGCGGGCGAAGGCGTCGCGGATCTTTGCGTACAACTCGCGATATCGCTGCGCGTCTTCTTTCTTGCCGAGTACCTGCGCAGACTGCGCCAGGAGCTTCGTTGAGTAGGCGAAGTAGGCCTCGTAGATGACGTCGATCGGGGTATTCGCCCGGATGCTGAGCCAGTCGCCGAAGCAGTGGTACTGCGCCGGGGGCAGGAGGTCGGGCGTGCTGCGATTCCGGGTGAACTCGACGAAGCGCCGCATGGAAGGGTAGTTCTCAGCGAGCAGCCGCTTGTCGCCGTAGACGGAGTAGATCGTCCACGGGCAGATAACGCCCGCGTCCGCCCACGCGGGACCGCCGTCTTGGGCACCCATGATCATCGGGGCGACCTGGGGGAATTCGCCGTCGCCGCGCTGGTCGTCGTCGAGGGCCACCAGCCACTTGCGGAAGAAGGCTTGGACGTCGGAATAGGTTGAAGCGGTGCGGATGTAAGCCTGCGCGTCGCCCGTCCAACCCAAGCGCTCATCGCGCTGCGGGCAGTCGGTGGGGATGTCCACGAAGTTCATCTTCTGCGTCCACCAGGCGTTCTTGGCGAGCTTGTTCAGCATTGGATCGCTGCATGCGAAGCTGCCGGTTTCCGGAGTGGCGGAGCTGATCGCGACGGCGGTGAACTCGGAGGGTTTCGGCGCGCGGTTCAGGCCGGTGACCTTCATGTAGCGGAAGCCGTGGAAGGTGAAGCGCGGCTCCCACTCCTCGACGCCAGTCCCAGCGAAGGTGTAGGCGTCGGTGGCTTGGGCTGACCGGAGGTTCGCGGTATAGGGGGTGCCGTCCGGATTGAGGACCTCGACGAACTGCATTTGGACCCGCTGACCGGGTTTACCGGCGGCCCTTAGGTGCGCGAATCCGGCGAGGTTTTGGCCGTAATCTAGGATATAACCGTCTCCCTGTGGTGTGATCTTCACCGGCGTCAGACGCTGGTACGGCAGGACCGGGACGCCGGGGAACGGCTCGGTTTTGGCGATGACATCGGTCGCGAAGTAGGGTTGAGCGGTGGGGCTCGGCTTTAGTCCAGCCACGTATTGCTCGCCGGCGAGGAAGTCCTCGGAGATGGTCTTCCCGGTCGTCGCTCGCCAGGTTTGGTCGGTGCCGACGGTTCTTCGTGAACCGTCCGCGAATTCGAGGGTTACCTGCGCCCGCACTCGGGGACGGTCGCCGTAGTGGGCGCGCTCGCGGCTGTAGCCGACGTAGCCGGAGTACCAGCCGTCGCCGAGTTCGAGGGAGATGTCGTTGGCCTTTCCACTTCGGAAGAGCGAGGTGACGTCGTAGGTCCGGGCGTAGACTCTCTTCTTGTAGTCCGTCCAGCCGGGCGTGAAGCGGTCCTCCGCGGCGCGGCGGCCGTTGATGGAAAGGTCCACCAAGCCGAGCGCAGTCACGTTTGCGGTGGCGCGCACCAGTCGCTTGTTGAGCGGTACGCGGGTTGAAAAGATCGTCGACGGCCGAAGGATCTTGCCATCCGCGAACCGGCCCCAAGGTCCGCCACCGTACGGCGCCGCCTTATGCGCCGGCTTGCCGTCGGAGATCCACGAGGAATCGGTGACGATCGTCGGGCCGCCATCCAAAACCAGTCGCGCAATTAAGCCCGCTGGACTCTCGGACGTGTTCTCGACGTCGATCCGGATCGTATTTTCGCCCGCTTGAAGCTGGCTCGCGATATCGACGGAGACCGGCCTCCGCCAGCCGTCGGTGATGGCGTCCGTTCGCTTGACCTCTTGGCCGTTTACGGTCAGGGTGAAGCGGTCGTCGGCGGTCAGCCAAATCTGCGCGCGCGAGGGCTTGTTGGCCAGTTGCAACTTCCGCTCGAAGATCTTGGTTCCCTGCGCGGCATGCATGGCGTCCTCGTCCGCCGACCAAATCCACGACGTGCCGGCGAACCGTGCCGAACCCGGCTCGATGGGATCCGGGGCGTCCCAGCCGATCCACTTCCCTTTCCAATCCGACTCGTTGAGGAGGCCGACCGAGAAGTGAGCAGGAGCGCTCCACGGAGATATATTTCCGACGGCATCCCAAATCTTTACCGACCAGTAGACTTGCTGTCCGCTCGAAAATCGCCGACCTAACTTGATGCCGTACTGCGCGCTGGATACCACTTTCGCGGAGTCCCAAAGGTCGCCCATGTTTGGCTTCGACCCCGCCCGTATTTGATACGCGGTCTGCTTTAGGTTACGGTCGCCGGCTTTGACCGCACGTAGTTTCCAGGAGAGCTCGGGGACGGCGCGGGCAACGCCTTCGGGGTTAGTCAGGCTCTCACAACGCGGAGCGTAGGGCAGGACACTGCCAGGCTCGCGGCTTCCGTAAGCCCAATGGTTGTTCGGGGTATCCGGGAAGTTATCCGATTGTGCGAAAGCCGGGACAACAAGCGCGAGGGCGAAAACGGCGGCGAGGGCAACGGTAGAGGTTCGCATCATGGGTGCTGGATAGGGCTCCTGCGCGCCGCGGGATCGCTATCGCGCGGGCGAATCGGCATGAACGCTTCAGGTTATCCACCGTAGCCTCGCGAACGCATGGAGAAAGCCGAGAAAAGGTTGGATAAAGTCGCGGGTCCGACGGTTTCGGGTCGGAGTTCGGGGGTGTGGCAAAATAGTCCTTCCCCTTATGCACATCCTTGCCGTAATTGTCGGGCTGTTCCTCGTGGTCACGGTGCTGCTCGATGCATTCGAAACCATCGTGCTTCCGCGTACGGTGATGCGCCGCATCCGGCTTTCGAACTCGTTCTGGGATTTCGCGGCGAAGATGTACCGAAAGGTCGGCAAGCGTCGCCCGACGCCTCGGCGGCAGGCGTTGCTGGTGGCATGGGCCCCGTTCGTACTCCTTCTGCTGATCGTGATCTGGGCGTTTGCGGTGATCCTCGGATGGGCATTCGTCCACTGGGGGTTGCAGACTCCGTTCAAGGGCGACGAGGTCGATAGTTTTAGCCAGGACTTCTACTTTAGCGGCGTCACGTTCCTTACCCTCGGCTACGGCGACGTGGTGCCGATCCATGGATTGGGGCGGTTCTTGGCGGTCATCGAGGCGGGACTTGGATTCGGCTTCCTGGCGTTGATCGTCAGCTACGTGCCGGTTTTGTACAATGCGTTCTCCCGGCGGGAGGTACAAATGCTGCTGCTCGACAGCCGTGCGGGTTCGGAGCCGATGGGGTCGGAGTTGCTTCAGCGGCACGCCGATTCGGTCTGCATGTCCTCCCTCACCCCGATCCTGAAGGATTGGGAGCGGTTCGGCGCGGAGTTGCTGGAGAGTTACCTTTCGTATCCGCTGCTGGCCTACTACCGGTCGCAACACGACAATCAGTCGTGGCTGAAGTCGCTAACCGCCGTCATGGATGCCTGCGCGTTGATCGAGGCGGGGTTTCAGGATTCGCCGCCGTGGGCCGATGAACTGCGCTTCCAGGCGCGGGCGACCTTTGCGATGGGGCGGCACGTGGTGGTGGATTTGGCCTACATCTTAGACGCGCCGCCTGAGGAGGGTCCGCTGACGCGGTTATCGCCGGGTCAGTTAAAGCACATCCGCGGCAAGCTTGCGGGGGCGGGCGTCCCATTGCGGGACTCGGCGGCGGCGGATAAGCACCTGGAGGATATCCGGCAGATCTACGAGCCGTACGTCATCGGCATGGCGACGGTGCTCATGCTGGATCTCCCCAAGTGGTGCGAGCCCGAGCCGCTGATCGACAACTGGCAAACCAGCGCTTGGGAAGGCGCGAAGCACTTTTGATCCGATGTCTGCGTTGGCGCGATCAGCGGTCGTACCGATGACTGAGGACGCACAAGAAGGTGACTGACCACTTAAACGTAAAAGATCGACAATAACTCCGACCGGATACAGGAGTTCTTTTGAAGCGCAACGCCATCTCAACCCTCGGGATAATCGTAGGGGCCTTCGTAGCTTGCACCGCAGCGGCCCACGCTCAGGTGTCGGGGGGCAAGGGCCCGATGCCGGTGCGATGGCAGGTGACGCCGATCTTGCAGGGGAATTGCGTGGCGTACGCTCCCGCCGGGGGCCGGATGGCGATCGGGGGAGCCGGAGGCGTCCAGGTGATGACCACCTCCCTGACCGACGTCCGATACCTGCCGACGAGTATCAGCGGCGTTGCCCGAGTCCAGTTCTCACCCGACGGTAAAACGCTGGCCGTCGCCGGCACGGTCGCTTCAAATAGCGGCCGGCTGGAGCTTTGGAATGTCGCCGCTAGACGCCTGATCGTCACCCTTCCCGAGCGGACCAACGCCAACCCAGTCATGGCGTTCTCCCCGGATGGAAACTCGTTGGCGGTGGGTGGGTCTAACGACAAGGTTAGCTGGCTTAAGTTATACGATGCGGCCAATTTCCATGTGGTCCGCACCTATCCCACCTATGCGAGTCAGGTCCAGTCGATCGCCTTTTCCGCCGACGGATCCGCCATCGCTTTGGGAGGCGCAACAAAGACGGGAGGCGTTCTTGAGTTTTGGGATGCCGCGAGCGGCAAGATCACCCGGCGAAACTCCATCACCGGTGGAAACTTCGTCAGCGCGATGGCTTTCTCCGCGGACGGCCGGCATTTCGCCGATACGTACGCGGGCAAAAATGGGATCTCCCTTGAGTTGCGCAGCGCTTCCGGAACCCTGCTGAAGCGGCTGCCGACCAAGGCCGACTACCTGCTTTGGGACGTCGCGTTCAGCCCGGACGGCGCGCAATTGGTCGCGGGTGGCCGAAAGAATGTGCCCCCGAATGCCGTCCTCGAACTCTGGGATACGACGACCGGCGCCCTCATCATCGACCTGCCGACGGCCGCCGGCAGCGGGATAACTGGCATCGCCTGGTCGCCCAACGGCCGAAAGCTCATCACCAGCGGCTTCACGCTATCGGCTCTGTACACCGGCAACAGCGCGCCCTTGGAGATTTGGAACACCGCTACCCATAGGGTGCAAGCAACCTATGCGGCGTCAAGTCCGCTTGGCGGCGGCGCCGTCGTCTACTCGCCGGATGGTCGGACGGTCGCGTCCGCCGCTACTCTCACCGAAATTGGACCACCCACCGCCGTCGTCCAGCTCCGGGACGCGGCCACGGGCGCATTGCGAGAGAATCTGAATACGGCCGCGGCCAACTCGGTGAATGCCGTCGCTTTCTCCCGGGATGGCTCCCTGCTGGCATGCGCCGGGGTCGTTGGTTCGGCGAGCGTGCTTGAACTGTGGGATGCGGGTCGTGGGCGCCTCTTCAAGAGCCTTTCCAGCGGGTTGAGCGCCATCCGGTCGATCGCCTTCTCGCCTGACGGCAGGTCGATGGCCGTATTCGGTGGGGACTCGCAGCTCAACGTGATGATCGAGGTTTGGGACCTGACGACGCTCACGGCTAGGACCATCCCGGTCGGTGGCGTGGGTCAGGCTAAAGCAATCGTTTGGACCCTGGATTCCCAGTCGGTCGTGGTTGCGGGAAGCCTCTTCGCTTCGGTCAACGGATCCGGATTTCTCTATGTTTTCGACGCTAAAAGTGGTCAACTGGCCAAGTCTTTCAACTTCGGATCGACAGATTCTGTCGATACCCTCGTGATGTCTCCGGATGGTCAAAACGTAGCCATCGGAACCACAACTATCCAGATCAACACGGGCTACCGAAGCGGCGTTACCATCTTCAGCCTTACGTCGGGGATTCCGGTTACCCGAGTCGGCGACGCATTATTCGGATTCCCCCCGGCCATGGCGTACACGCCGCGGGGTGACATCCTCTTTGTCGGAAATGCGGCGTTCAGCACCGCGAGTGGGCGGCAACTTTTCGTCGCCGATAACATTTTCGCGACCCAAGGGCTCGCTTTATCTCCGGATGGATTGTCGATCGCTTACCAGGCTCAGGGCCTCTTCGTCGTCGACAACCCGGTGGCGTATTACGGCCTCCTCGACGCGCTCACATTGCGAAGTTCCTCCATAAAAGCAGGCAAATCGACCCAGGCGACCATCACGCTGGCCTCCCCCGCCCCGGCTGGCGGGGTGACGGTCGCGCTGTCTTGTGACAACATTTTCGTAACCGTTCCCCCTTCGGCCCGGGTTCAGGCCGGAAAGACGACGGCGACGTTCGAGGTCAAGGTTGGCACGAATGCGTTGACCTCGTCGGGGACGGTCACGGCTTCGCTCGCGGCGAAGTCGGTTTTCGCGTCGCTTTCGATTCCGTAGCCGGCACCTGGGAGAGCCAGGGCAATTACGATCGGCGTTATTTACGGATAAGGCGGTTATCCGTAAATAACGATTCGGCTTATTTACGCCAGCGTAAATAACGACGGCTCTACTTGACCGGGATGTCCGCCGCAGTCAGGGCGATCTCTTCGTCGTGAAAGAGGTCGAAATAATCTCGATAGAGAAACACTCTCCCTCGTGTTCGTCCGGAAATTTCTTCGAGAATGCCCAGAGTTTCGAACGCCTTGACGAGCTTATTCGCGTTCGTAAACTTGATCCCGACCTGCCTCTCGACAAGGGCTACGGTTACGATTGGGTGGTCGAAAAGCTGGTCGAGGAAACGCATCATCGTGCCGGTCGATCTGCCCCCCGCGTCCATGATGATCTGCCGGTGCTTCTCCCTTAGATTCACGATGGCCCGCGCCGTTTCGGTGGCCTCTTGGGCGACCTCGGCGACCCCGCGCAGGAAGAACTTGAGCCAACTCTCCCAATCGCCATCGTCACGAACCGCTTGCAGGCGATCGTAGTACGCGTCGCGATTCGCCTTAAAGTAGTGAGAAAGGTACAACAATGGACGCTTCAGCGCGCGCTGCTCACAGAGCAGAAAGGTGATGAGCAACCGCCCCACCCGGCCATTGCCGTCGAGAAACGGGTGAATCGTTTCGAACTGCGCGTGGGCCAATCCGACCCTGATGAGGGTGGGCATAGGTTCCTCATCGTGGATAAACTTCTCAAGATCGCCGAGAGCCTCGCGCATTTCATGGGGGGGTGGCGGGATGAATTTCGCGGTGTTCAAGATGCTCGAAGATGCCCCAATCCAGTTTTGGCTGGTTCGGAATTCGCCCGGACTCTTCTCCGAGCCGCGTGACGCATCAAGCACCCGCGCGTGGATTTCGCGGACGAGTCGTAGCGAGACAGGCAGTTCTTCCAGCCGCGTGAGCCCGTGGTTCATCGCGTCGATATAGTTGACGACCTCAACGGCGTCGGACGGGCGGGAGGCGTCCAGCACCTGCGCCTCAAGCTCTAGCACTTCGGCGAGCGAAGCCTGCGTCCCCTCAATTTGCGCCGATAAAACGGCCTCCTTGCGGACGTACATGAGCACGAACAGGTCGGGGTTTGGCAACACTTCCGTCGATCCGTCTAACCTCCCAAGGGCTCGATCCGCATCCGAAAGCAGGGTCCACATCTCGTCGTCCATCCGCAGCTCGGGGTCGGGCGGCAGCGGGGACGGAATAAAAGCCCGGTAGCCCGTTGGTTGGGACACATACGTCCCCGCACGGCGAGATGTTTGGCGCATGGCACCTACATTATAGCGGAAAGCCGCCCTCGTTATTTATGGATAAGGCGGTTATCCGTAAATAACGATTTGGCATATTTACGCTGGCGTAAATAACGCCCGATGCCCGTGGAGTCGCTCTGACTTTCCGAAAGGCTCAGCGGATCGCAAGATTGGTGAGCGATTCGAATCATTCTCCGGGTGGCCAGGTGAAGCGGAAAGCACCTGCAACGAGATCATAACCTGGGTGGCCAGCCTTACTCCGGGGACCGCGAGCGGCACATGCAGCCGGTCGCGGGCTACAAGGGGTTGGTGGTGACTCCAAACTCCGGGGAACGAATACCAGCCGTTGGCGACGACGGAGGACGGATATCAGTCCACGTCAATAACCCGTATGACGATCGGTATCGTGTCTACCATAGGCCAACACAGAGTCTGTGTAAAATAGAACTATGAGCAACGTAACGATCTCGATAGATGCCGACATGCTGGTCAAGGTTAAGCAGCATGCGGCAAAGAGGGGGATTTCGGTGAACGCGCTCGTCAAACAGCTTCTCACGAAGGAATTGGGAAGCGATAACCCTGCCTGGATTGAGTCGTTTTTCGAAATGGGAGACCGCTTAGGATTACGCTCGGGTGACGGCCGGCCGCTTACCCGCGAGGAGATTTACGATCGCTAAGTCCTTTATCGACGCGAACATTTTTATCCACTCGCAAGACTCTGCAAGTTCGAAGCAAGTCCAAGCCCGCGACCTCCTTCGAACGGTTCTGCGCTCCGGGGATGGCGTGGTTTCGACGCAGGTCATGCAGGAGTTTTATCAAAATCTGATACGAAAGCTGGGCGCAGCGCCAGTCGACGCGGCCGATATCGTACTGGCGCTTCGCCAATTTGAAGTAGTCCAGATCTCCCCTGATCTCATTTCGGAAGCGATGGCCTTTCACGCCACACGAAGGACCTCGTTTTGGGATGCGCTCATTGTGTGCGCGGCCGCTTTCGCGAAGTGCCCCGTGCTCTATTCAGAGGACATGGCACACGGTCAGTCGTTGCTCGGCGTCAAGATCCAGAACCCCTTCGCCGACTAGGCCGTCCCGCATTTCTCGGCGCCGGAAGGTGGCTAGCCCTTCCAGTCGCCGTGGAGAATTATGTTTTCCAGATTGCCTGAAGACCGCACCGGACCGGCTAAGACGGCATGGCGGATGTCGCCTTCGACCTCGACGTCCGCGCCCGGGAGCAGGACGCTGTCGGTGATGCTTCGGCACTTTAGCCGGCAACCGTCGCCGATGACGACCTTCTCGCCGACCTCGCCCTCAACGGTGGCATCGTCGGCGACCAAAACGCCGTCGGAAACGAGGAACGCGCTTGTCTCCAGGAAGGAATCCAGAGTTCCGGTGTCGAACCAGGTTCCCTCGTAGACGCCGGCGAGAACCGTGTCGCCGCGGTCGATTAGCATTTGGATGGCGTCGGTGATCTCGTACTCGCCGCGTCCGCTCGGCTTCAAATCCGGGAGGACTGACCAGATCTCGGGGCCGAAGAAGTACATGCCGGCCATTGCGAGGTTGCTTTCGGGTTGCTTCGGCTTCTCGACCAGCTTCACGATTCGCTCGCCTTCGACGTTGGCGACGCCGAACCGGGTGGGATCCTCGACGGGCTTTACGATATTAAGGTTTGCGCAGCCGGACTCGACGAAGCGCTTCGCGTAGCGCTCGAACCCTTCGCTGTACATCGCGTCGCCCAGGTAGAGCACGAATGAGTCCGTGCCGACGAAATCCTTGGCGAAGCCCACGGCATGGGCGAGGCCCTGCGGGGAGGTCTGCTTGACGTAGCTCAGCTTCACGCCGAGCGCGCTGCCGTCGCCGAGCGCCGAGCGCATGGTGGCTTCGTTCTCGCCGACTACGATGCAGATCTCGGTGATCCCCATCTCCTTGAGCCGGTCGAATGCGTAGTACATCGTCGGCCGGTTTGCCATGGGCAACAGCGGCTTCGGGATGAGATAGGTGATGGGATAGAGTCGGGTTCCCTTACCCGCTGCGAGGATGACGCCTTTCATCGGTGAGTGGCAGGATCATACACCTTTTAAACGCGACTTGGACGCGGCAAACGGGTACTCTGGCCCCTGCTATGGGGAAGCCAAGGATGGGCCACCTCGTTTTAGCGCCGGCCGTCGCCGTCGGCGCCCTGATGCTCGCCGGATGTCGTTCGCACGGGCCGGAAGAACGCGTCTCGCGCGCCTCACCACCGCCCGCTTACACCCCGATCCCAAATAGCGGAAACGCCTTTGACGGCTACGCCCTTGCCGCGCTTCAAGTCGAACAAACCGCGGGCAAACAGCTCACCCGAGTCTCGTACTACCCCGACCAAAAGAAGGCGGCGATGAAGGCGTGCGCTTCCGCGCTGAGCGACATTGCGAGAGCGTCCCAGTCGCCCTGTACTTTCCACTTCGTGGCTCGGGTTCCATTCGCGCTGGCGCCTTACCAGCAGGGATGGCGGCTGCTTGGCCGCGTGCTTGACTGGCGGATCGACGAGGATTGTGCGGCGGCTAACTACGACGGGGCGATCGATTCCGCCGTCCTCGCGACCAAGTTTGGCTTCGATCTGTGCGGGGGCGGACCTTCCGATGCCTCGCTTGGCCTCACGATCGCGGACGATGCGCGCATTTCGCTGGCCCCCAGCCTCACCAAGATGACCCCCGGCCAGCTTAAGCGTCTGTCGGACGGAATCCAGGCCGCCCTTCAGCGGAAGGCGCCGGTAAGCGCGATCGTCGATAACGAGGCGCAAAACATCCGGTTGGACGAACAGACGCTGCGAGACGCCGCCGAACATGATGACTTTAAGGAGCTGACGAAACAGCTGGGGCCGGGTGTCAAGGAAGCGGTCGATTACCTGCACGATATCCACGGAAACGAATCCAAGCTCGCCGCTTACTTCAAGGGGTTCGAGGCCGAGGGCGACCAGATGGTGAAGTGGCTCCGCGACAACGGCGCCAAGCCGAAAGCGGGCCGGGATACGGAGCCAAAGTTCGACAAAGGAACAGAGCGTCCGTGGAAACGATTCGCTTTCCACTTCTTCACCGCCGCTTTCCCGATGCTAAAAATGGACGACCGTACCATTGCCCGCACCCGTCTCCTCGTAATAAACGCGGAACTTATTAAAGGGGCGAAAGAACAAAATGAGACGAAGGGCAATACCAGTACTTACCCGCCCACTCTCGGTGATTTTCCTCACGATATCGTGAAGGATCCCTACACCGGAAAACCTTTTCTCTACCATGTAGAGAAGGCAGTTTTCTCGGTCTACAGCGTCGGCGAGAACCTTCGCGACGATGCAGGAGATACCGACGAGACATTCACTACACCGGACCTGAAGCTTGAATTGAAGGAATGACGTTAATAAAACTGGTCTTCCTACTAGCCCTTTTTTGGTTTTCTCGGTTAAGCTTATGAACCGTGGCGGGTGGCTGGTAGCTGCCGCCCAAAGGCACCCTCAGGGCATGGCAACGCGAGAAAGCAACTGGACATTTTTGACAAATCATTGCCTTGTGCTAATTTGTCTTACTCAAGATCCCTTCGTTCGATTACGAGATGTAGCCGACAAGGTCATGATTACCGAGCGCGCGGTCCAGCGGATCGTCGGCGATTTGGAGAAAGAAGGCATCATTACGCGGCTCCGCGAGGGCCGTCGGAACCGGTACGTGGTGAAGCTGGACGCTAACTTACGGCACCCCTTGGTAGCCGATCACACCATCGGAGAGTGGCTGGCGCCGCTGTTGCAAGCCGTCTGAAAGACGACCCGCAGGTCGTGTAGTCCGCGTCCTGGCTCCGGCCAGGACGCGGGACCGTGTTTCGGAGACGACGACGCCGCCAATACGCCCTCCCAAGCCTTTGCTCCAAGGAAGCAAAGGCTTGGCCCACATCTCCGGTGACCGGACGGTCGCTCCACAAGCCATCTGAAATCATGTAGAGTTCAGATTCAAACGGACGAGGGATGTTTAGACTTGTTCAATTGACCGGTGCCGAGGCTGGAAAGACGTTCAATCTCAACGATTTCCAGAGCGTGGGCCGTACGGCGACCAACCACATCGTCGTTAACGACTCCCAGGTCAGCCTCGACCACGCGGTTATCCACGTCCGCGGGCACGACGCTACTTTAGTCGTGAAGGACGCCACCGCCCTCCTGCTTCTGAACGGTCAACGCATCGGCAACTGTAGTCTCCGCCACGGAGATGTTGTCACCTTTGGGAGCACCCAGTTCCAGTTTGAAGATGTGGAGGCTCGCCTCCAGGCGCCCCCCGCCACCGCTCCTTCACCGGCCGTGGCAATGCCGTACGCGAATCAGCAATACGGCTACGGTCAGCCGGGCAGTCCGATACCGGTGCCCCAGGCGCCCGCTTATGTGCCTCCAGGGCCATACTTCGGGCCAAATACTGGACTTGGCCAATGCCCACAATGCGGAAGCCTCAACGTGCGCCGAGATGACGATGCCGGAGGCGGGTGCATCTTTGGCCCCCTTTGGTTCGTGCTAATCGGCTGGCTGATCATGGCGCTGGCTTCCAATGCCTCAAAGAACCAGCGCGTCTGTAACCAATGCGGCATGAAATTCACCCCGAATTTACCGCCCGGCTATCATCTTGGCCCCCCACTTCCCCAGAATCGGAACCCTTGGAACGCACCAATTCTGGGATCGGGAAGCCGCACCGCGCAGATCATCGGGTTAGTTGCGATCGTCGTTTTAGCCATTGGCCTCGCGATCGCAATGGTTGTGGGTCGACGTTAGCACTCAATGCCGCATAAGTTAGGACCGGCAGGCCCTTCAAAAAAAACCGCGCGGCAACGTGGAAACCGACGAACCAAATGTAGTCCACGACCGACCGAATGAGAGCTCGCGGTCCCCGAAGTAACGCGGTCCTCAAATGTCACGGATCTACCCGCGCGAGTGGTCGGCCGTACTCCGGGGACCGCGTGCGACACGCGCATCCGGTCGCGGGCTACAAGGGTTGCCGGCTGGACCGACCATTCCTTGGCTTTACGCTGTGTTAATCAGAGTTGTAGGATAGAGGCACGCCCTTTCGGCGGTTCTCGCGACGTTGCGGAACACTCTCCTTTTCTCAAGGTTGTCCTTATATGAAGCTTTCGTTTCGAACCCTAGCTCTCGCCCTTGTCGGCCCGGTGGCCGTCGGCGCTTGCGCCCAAGACGTCTCCCTCGGCGACCCCGCCACCGTGGACCGGCTGATTCAGGAAGGTAAGTACCACAGCCACGTGATGGCCTACCTCACCGACCTGACCCAGAACATCGGTCCCCGCCTGACCGGCTCCCCCGAGCTCGATAAGGCGGAGAAATGGGGTCTCGACAACTTCAAGCGGATGGGCTGCACGAACGTCCACCTCGAGAAGTGGGGCGAGATTCCCGTCGGTTTCGATCGCGGTCCGGTCCAGGTCGCCCGCATGGTCGAGCCGTTCGAGAGCGACATGGTGTTCACCACCGCGGCTTGGACGAACGGCACCCACGGCATTGAGCGGGGCAAGGTCTTCGCCGCGCCGCTCACGGTGGAAGAAGTAACTGCGTCCCCGGCGAAGTACAAGGGGGCTTGGCTTCTCTCGGCGCCTCCGACGGGTGGTCCTGGCGGCCCCGGCGGCCCTCGACGCGCGGGTCCTGGTGGCGCCGGCGGCGGTCAAGGCGCGGGTCGTCCGGCTGGCGTGGCTCGACCCGCAGGCCCGCCGCCCCCTCCGCCTCCCGATCCCGTCGCCGAGGCCTTGGAGAAGGCGGGCGCCCTTGGCTTCATCGCCGGCAGCCGAACTGAGCTCACGGTTACGGGCGGCACCTCGAACAACAAGACGTTCGAATCGCACCCCGGTCTGCCTCACATCACGGTCCGGAAGTCGGACTACGATCGACTGAAGCGAAACCTCGATTTCGGCCGGAATCCAGTCGTCGAGATTGGCGCGGACAACCGCTGGTACAAGGGTCCGCGCCCCGTTTACGACGTCGTCGCGGAGATCAAGGGGACGGAGAAGCCGGATGAGGTCGTGATCGTCAGCGGTCACCTCGACTCCTGGAACGGCCCCGGCTCTCAGGGCGCGCTGGATAACGGCGTCGGCACTTGCACCGCCATGGAGGCGGCCCGCATTCTTACCAAGGTCCACGCGAAGCCGAAGCGCACCATCCGCTTTATCTTGTGGACGGGCGAAGAGCAGGGCCTCTTCGGTTCGCGCTGGTACGTCACGGAGCACAAGGCCGAACTGCCGAAGATCTCCGCGGTCCTCGTCGATGACGGGGGCACGAACTACCAGGGCGGCTATCAAGGTTTGGAGACGCAACGCGCGATCTTCGAGGCCGCGTTCGCTCCGGTAGTTAAGGCGTTCCCCGACATGCCGGAGAAGTTCGTCGTCTCGCCCCGCATGCCGCGCGGCGGTGGCAGCGACCATGCACCGTTCAACGCGGCGGGCGTGCCGGGGTTCTTCACGATCGAAACGGGACGGTCCGACTATAACTTCGTCCACCACACCCAGCACGACCGCCTTGAAATGGCGATCCCGGAGTACCTCGTCCAAAGCGGCACCAATCATGCGGTCGTCGCCTATCAGCTTGCCTGCGCGCCTTCGCTGCTCCCCCGGGAGCCGCAAGAGGCGACCAGCGCGGGTCAATAGACAGTGTTGGGGGCTGTCTCATAAGGCTTTTCCTTTGAGGCAGCCCCCAATAATGTTTTATGAGGCGCTCTGGCTTGCTCCGAGATCTGGGGCTGCGCCCCAGATCTCGAAGAGTTTCTGATTGAGTTTTTTGGTCGCCTTCGGCTCCCAAAAAACTCGGGGTGGGAATGCGCGGAACATGGTTGGGGCCCTTACAGGTGGGGCCTGACATTTTGAGACCGCCCCATTTCTTAAGTTGAGGTTCTTGATCGCCTTTGGCGCCCAAAGAATTCGTTAGGATGCGCCGAACGATGTTGGGGCCTCGGAGGGGTCCTGCTTTTCAAGACAACGCCACTCTTTCCGAAAACAACAAAACGAGCGACAGGCCCCGTCATGTAAATGTCAAAGGGTTGAAACCGATGGTGGGTGGAAAGATGTTGCTTGCTTCGGTGGGGAAACGATGAAGTGGCTTGACGGGCCGATGAGGCCAATGCCGCCGAAGGGCTCCGTGCGGATTTGGACCAAGAGACTTTGCGGGGAGCAGGTCAGTTTGGTCTGGCTATTTTTTTCACTCCTTGCGCTTGCGCTCGCGGCGTTTCCCTTGATCGTCGACGGACGCTACACGAATGGCAATTGGGACGTGCCCGCGATCGCGTTGGCGGCGGTCGGTTTTGGCGGAATCTGCGTCGGAACCCGGAAGATCTTAAGTATCGACCTCGAAAAGCGGTCCTTCGAATGGCGGCTCAATGTCCTCTTTCCCGTTCGGCGGTGTGTGGGCCGCTTGGACCACAATTGCCGCTTCGTCGTGGAAGAATCAGTCGGTCCGATACCAGGGCTGGATATCTTCCAGCGGGATCCCTTCCAGACCCTCAGCTTTCAATCGGACTCGCGGAAACTGAAGGTTTTGCTGGTCAGGACGGGCACCGGCCTGGGCCTTAACTGGCTGCGGAGCCTCCCGGACGAATTTCAAATCCCGGTCGAGATCGGGACGGGCTCGACGCGACAAATCCCCGAATTCGCGGGATATTTCCCGGTGGCGACGATAAAGCCACCACGCGAAGTGCGGGAAGAAACGCCGGACCGGCTGCGCATCGAGCCGCCGCCACGTCGTAACACCGGCATCACCCCCCTTGTTGGAGCCGTGGCGCTCTTGCTGATCTCCGGGGCGGACCTTCTCCACTTTAACGCCTTTGCCGGAGTACTCGAGTTTCTCCGCGTCCAATCGGTGAGGCATCCAGTACTGAAAATTCCAGCCGTCGTGGCTGCCGGGGCGATGATTGGACTGTCCCTCGCCGATTGGATCGGGAGGCGGACGGATACGCTCATCGAATTCGAAGACGGCAATCTGTCGGTCCTCGCAGAGTCACCGACGGGAGCCCGCAAGGTCATCGCAAAGCGGCACGTCTCTGAAATCGGCACATTCATGTTCGACTCTGGCTCCGCGGTGAGCGCCCCGCGTTTGCTTATGAATGCGCGCCCCGGTTTCCGGTCACGAAGCATTCTCCGGGGGGCCGACGAGGCGACGATTCGGTGGGTCGCGAATTGGCTAACCGACAAGTCGGCGGGCGTGCCCCCGGCCACCCTGATAAAGCCCGTTCGAGATTTTTCGCGCTACCGTGGCGCTATGCTCTGCGCCGCCGTGGTGGCAAGTTTTTACGCGGCGCTCGTTGTCTTGCAAGTGGTTCTCAACGCGGACGCTCAGGCGACGTCGGGCCAGATGTCCAGTGGGGGAGGCGAGGACGATAGATCGAACTAGCCATGGCCTCTAAGAAGTGGATCGGGGGACCCTTGACGCTCTTGCCGCCGCAGGGCTCATACCGGATTTGGACTAAGAAACCGTACAGGTTTCTTGGCGGGTGGGTCATCTTGCTCGCGGGGATCCCTTCCCTTCTGAGCGTCTTGCTTTCTTTTCTCGGTGGTAATGGGCTGAACGGGGGGCTATTGGCCCTTGGGCTGCTGGCGGCCGCCGTGGGTGTAGTGCTCTTCCGTTTACACCTGACGCTGCGCATCGACCTAGAAAACCGGACCTATGAATGGCAGAGGCTTCTCTTTCTCACCGTGGTGCGATCCACGGGCAGTTTGGATGGTTGCCACCTCGTCGCGGAAGAATCGATGGCGATGACGCCGATGCAAGACGCCTTCAAGCGAGGTCTCATCCGGACGGTTAGCTTTCAAGCGGACAAGAACAAACTGAAATTCCTGCTTTTCCGATCGGACGAAAGCCCGCAGCCGCAGTGGTTGCGTACTCTTGGGCAGGAATATGGCATTCCGGTCGAGATCGGAAGTGGCTCGATGCGGCAGACCCTCGGCCTCACGGAACTCTTTCCGGTCCTGACGACGCAACCGCCACGCCACGTGCGTGAAGAAACTCCCGACCGGCTGCGAATCAGTCCGGTCGCCCACGCCCGCGGGGCGGATAAGGTTCCCCTGGTTGGGGTGGGTTTGCTCCTCTTCGTTTCGGGAGCAAGTGTTTTTAGCTTGAACGGGTGGGCGGATATCTTGCAGTTCCTCTTCATGCATGGTTTTCTGCATCCGGTCATCCTCGGATTGGGCGCGGTTGGGATGCTCGGGTGGTTAGCCAGCGAGTGGATCGTCGAGCGTCCGGATACCCTCCTTGAATTCGAGGAGGGTAACTTGGCCCTCATCCATGAGCGAGCGGACGGAGGGCGTAAGAAGGTCTTTGTGAAGCCAGCGGGCGAGGTGCGGGCGTTCATGCTTGAGTCCGGCTCATTGGCGAGCGCCCCAGACCTCTTCATGGCGCCACGTTCCGGCTTCCGCTCCCGGAGAATTCTGTACGGGCACGACGAGGCGACGATTCAGTGGGTGGCGAACTGGCTTTCCGAAAAGGCGGCGGGAGTGCCGGCGGCAACTCCTAAACCGGTGCGCAAAACTTCACCGTTCATCAAGTTTGGGCTGGGCGTCGCCATCGTGGCCGGCCTGTACGCGATCTTCGTTCTCTTCGGAGTTCTCGTTCCGCACACTTAGGAAGACTTTGTGACGTTCTTGCGCCGTCGGATTGGCCCTAGAAGGGCCGGAATCTAAGGACTGGATTGTTTGTGCGAACTCTCTCCTAGGGTAGTCCGCCTCCGCATTCGCTACTGCGGACAACCCTAGGCTGGAGGACGGAACCCACTTCGGGGTTCGGATGGGCGCTAAGGGAGTTCCAGTTCCGAAAACTGGAAGGCATTAAGCCTTCAGCCCGGAAATCCACGGCCGCCTCTGCCCAAACCTGGACTCACGAAAAGCCAAAGCGTCACAACTTCCGATTCGGATTCGGCGGCTCGACGCCTAGCAGGTGCCGGACCAAGAAATCGCGGCGCTTTCGCTCTCCGTACGGACCACCCGCGGTGTGGTCGGAGTTTGGAATTACCACCAGTTCGAACTCCTTCCCCGCGGCTTGTAGGGCCGCCGCGTATCGGAAAGTCGACTCCGGCGGGACGTTCGTGTCCAACTCGCCGACCATCAGCAATAGATTCCCTTGCAGCTTCGATGCGTTCTCGATGTTTGACGAGGCGGCGTAGTGCGGCCCCATGACGCCCATCCACTGCTCGTTCCACCAGACCTTGTCGAGGCGGTTGTCGTGGCAGCCGCAGGAGGCGATGGCGACCTTGTAGAACTCGGGGTGGAAGAGGACGGCGCCGCCCGCGTTCTGGCCGCCGGCGGAGGTTCCGAAGATTCCGACGCGATCGAGGTCAATCGAGGGCTCCTCTTTGGCGAGCGCTTTCATCCAGAGAATACGGTCGGGAAACCCGGCGTCGGCGAGGTTTTTGTAGCAGACGTCGTGGAACGCCTTCGACCGGTTTCGCGTGCCCATTCCGTCGATCTTCACCACGATGAAGCCGAGCTCGGCGACGGACTGATCATAGTTGTTAGCCTGGAAATTCTTGGGGACAAACGAGTCTTGAGGGCCCGCGTAGATATCTTCCACAACGGGATAGCGCGTACGGTCATCAAACGTGGAGGGCTTGTAGTAGATGCCGTAGATCGGGGTCTTGCCGTCGCGGCCCATGGCGACGAAGGGCGTCGGCGGGCGCCAGCCGGTTTTCAGAAGGGCGCTTACGTCGCCGCGATCGACGACAGACACCATGGCCCCGGTATCCGCCCGGCGGAGTTTGTAAACCGGCGGCACCTGGGTGGAAGAGCAGTCGTCGAGGAGCGTGCTCCCATCCGGAGACAAGGCCGCCGTATGGTTACCCGGCTCAGGGGTCAGTGGCGTGAGCCCCGAGCCGTCGAAGTTGATCCGGTAGTAATGGATGAAATAAGGGTCCTCGGCGTTCGACATCCCGCTTGCCGAGAAGAGGATCTGCCGTTTCGCCTCATCGACCTTCGTGACCCCGCGCACGACCCATTGGCCCTTTGTGATCTGCGTGATTCCGCCCTTGCCATCGGCAAGGTAGAGGTGGTGCCAGCCGTCGCGCTCCGAGGTGAACACGATCTCGTCGGTGTTGTCCAGGAACTGCGTGTATTGCGCGGTGCTGTCGACGAAGGTCGCGGGGTGGTCGTCGATCAGCTCCGTCGTTTGGTCGGTCAGCGGGTCCAGGGAGAGCACGCGCCACCTTCCGTAGCCCCGGTCCATTCGCTCGTAGGTGAAGTGGGTTTTGTCTTTCGTGGGTCGCAGGGAGGGCAAGTCGCCATAGTCGAGGCCGAGCGCGCCGCTGAACACCTGCTTCGTCGCGGGGTCGAAGGTGACGATGTCGAAGGTGTCGACGACGTCGCCGGGGCGGTCGTAGACGCGGGTCTTCAACTCCGCCGGCCCCCAGGTGGCGGGCGTGTTCTGGATGAGATAAACCTTCTTCCTGTCGCCGGGATGGACGCGCACAGCGACGATTCGCTTCGAATCCGCGCTCCAGCGAAGCTGGGCGTAGTAGGCCTTGTCGTTGCCGTCGGTGGTCAGCGTGCTCTCGGCCGCGCCACCGGTGGAGAGCATGATGTTCTGCCCCACTATTCGGGCTTTATAGGCTCCGTCGGGGGACGCTTGGGGTTCGCGCGAAGGTGGCCAGAAGGATTGCTCCTCCATGTTCGGTCGGGGTTGCCGGCGGCGGCCGTTGCGCCCACCGGCGGGGTCGACCTTTTTGAGTTCATAGGTCGTTTCGTCTAGCTCCCACCCGCTGTCTCCGGCATCGAACCGCATCTTGCCGTTTAGGAACCGCACGGTTTGGAACGGCAGTTTCTCAGGGTCCACCGTCGTTCCGATCGCCTTAGAAAGTGAATCTGCGAGGCGTTTCGCGTCGAAGAGGGGCGTCTTGGTCCCGGTGGCGCAGTCGACCTTCACGTAGGAGGCCTTGCCATCCAGGGCGTCCTTCCGATACCAGAACGCCTTCCCGCCATCCAACCACTCGGGGGTGAGCCGCATCATGGTCGCCAGCGCCGCATTCTTCCTTCCCAGCCCATCCGCTACTTTGTATGTCGCCGCCACCTGCTCGGTCGAAGGGTGGAAGAGCGGCCGATCAATGACGTGGTTCGCCAGTAAAAGTATCGGGACGAGAGTCAGCACACGAGAAGTATAGCGAACAAATCGTTTAGCGTCAAAGGATTTTTGGTCGGCATTATCGCGTTGTCTTGAGCGCGGTTTGCAGAGTGCGGCCGGAGGAAAACATGCCTAACTGCGCGACGGTCAATTCCTTAAAGGAATCTAAGAAACCTGCATCTGAACCCTCGTTGAAGCCGGAGAAGAGTCCAAGAACGGCGGAATGTTTAGGGAATACCTGCATCTTCACAATCCCTTAACAGAGAGAAAATCGGCTCTTAACAATTGGCCTTCTTACTCATCGGGGCCTACCCTTATGTTAAGACGCGCTTTTACTTTGATTGAACTTTTGGTGGTCATTGCGATCATCGCCATCCTCGCCGCCATCCTCTTCCCGGTCTTCGCGCAGGCGAAGGAAGCCGCCAAGAAGACGGCATGTCTCAGCAACGACAAGCAGATGGCGACGGCCCTGTTCATGTATGCGGGCGACAACGACGACTCTCTTTGTCAGACGAGTTGGCAGATGAGCCCGCAGTTCCCGTTCCAGGTCCACTGGTCGTTCTTGATGCAGCCTTACATCAAGAGCTTCGACATGTTCAAGTGTCCGTCCGATCCGGCTCCCGTTACCGGTCAGACTCCGTGCCCCAACGGTAATGCCGACCTCGGAAAGATGCCGATGAGCTGCGACTGGATTCCGGCCAAGGGTTATTCCTACATCTCGAACTACAACGCGATCCCGGCCCACGACTGGCTTCCGCATGCGATGACCGTATTCGGCAACCCGGCGGACACGATCCTCGTGACCGAGAAGCGCAACACCAAGGACAGCGGCGACGCTCAGAAGGGCCTCAGCGGCTTCCTTCCTTCGCAGCCCTGCCCGAACTGGACGCTCGTCCCCTACGGCGGCGAGAAGCCCGGCGCCGGTACGTACAGCTACACGGATTCGACCCTCGTCAAGACCCTTCAGCCGACCGCAGCCAAGGCGGATTACAAAGCCGTCGACGTGCTCCGCGTCGCCTGGGATCGACACACGCAGGGTGCGAACTACTCCTACGCCGACGGTCACGCGAAGTACCAGAAGCTGGATCAGACGCTGAACCCTTCGAAGTATCAGTACGGCGAGCAGTGGTTCCCGAACTCTGCTCCGTGGAACACCAGCCCCTGTAACTAATAAGAATATGTTCGCCGCCTTACTTCTCACGGCCCCCGGCCTAACTTTCGCCTTCTTTGGCTGCAACCGCGTGGATGCGAAGGATCTTGATCCGATCAAGAACCCTTCCTCCGCTAACCAGGCGCAGCTTTCGAGGACGCTTCAGGAAGTGGCGGCGATTCATCCCTCCATGTTGTTCGCCGGGGGAGACCTCGTGAACAACTATGTGGACGACGACGGTTCGGCCCTGCGTGCCCAGCTCGACGGCTGGTCGCGCGAGGTCGCCTCGTTCCCCAAATCAATTTCTTTGGTGCCCCTACCGGGTAACCATGAGCTGAACAAGAAGCTCGGCGATCAGCGGATGCCCTCCGTGGTGACCTATCCCCGCTGGGTGTCTTGGCTTGAGGCTTCCGGATTCTTATATGGCAAGAATGGCCCGACGCCGGCTTCCGACCCCACCGATGCTTTGGTATTGGATGAGTCTCGCCTGAACTTCACCTTGGACCGGAACGGCGTACGGTTTATCGTTTTGAATACGGATACGCGGACGACCACCACGGATCCGACCACCGGCACCGCGCTCGGATGGATTCCGGCGGCTTGGGCGGTCAAACAGTTGGAATCGGCCGAATCGGATCGCCGCATCAAGGCGGTGTTCATGGTTGGACACCGGAATTTGATCGATCCTTCGGTGGGCACGGGCGATGCGCCGATCGACAAGCGGGCGGCGGATGTGCTGCTTGCGGGTTTGCAGGGCAAGTCGAAGTTCCGCGCCTATGTTTGCGCCCACGTCCATTCTTGGAACGTGCGGACGATTCCGGGGACGCACGCTTTGCAGATCATCTCGGGCGACGGCGGTAGCAAATTGGAGAAGGATGCGGCCAAACAGGAGTTTGGCTGGGTGGAGATTCGGGTCGCGGCGGATGGGACGGCGCAATATTTGCACCACCATCGACCGGTGCCTAAGCCTTACAACTCTTCGGCGCCGGCTCCGGCTTCCGATGTGGATGAGCCTTTGCCGATCTCGGGTTGACCCCGAATGGGCTTGTCATTACCGACATCTTTCCAGTGCGTCCGAAGCGCTTGCCGCAAAGCACGTCGCCGGTAACCGAATAGCTTCCTCAAACCGGAACCTTCGTTGGTAACCGGTAGGTCGTCTCAGCGCTACCGCGCGCAGCCCCCTGCACATACATCAGGGGCCTGGCTACATTTGGTTCGTCAACTACGATATGGCATTGGGCTGACAGCTTTGCCGGTCGTAGTTTCTGACCGCCATGCCGCCGACCTCGCGGAATCCGAGGCTTTTATAGAACGGCTTTACGGGGTCGTCGCAGAGTAAGTCGATCATATAGAGATCCTTAAGTTGCTCGCGCAGTCTGGTGACTAGCTGAGAGCCGATGCCGTGACCCCGATACGCAGGGAGAACCTCGAGATGGGGGATGTAGGCGCAGGAGACGCCATCGGAGATGGCGGTGATGAACCCGACGACTTTTTCTTGATCTTCGGCCAGGACGACGGCGAAGCTTCCCTTTAGGATTCGCAGGTGGTCTTCACGGCTGGGCGGGTTCGGCCAACCCTCGAAAAAGCCTTCGCCGATTTCTTCGGGTTGGAGGTTTTCGACGGAGGTTCGGTAGGCGATCATCGGTGGATTATGGTCGCCCGATTTTCCGACCGCCGGCATATTTCCATCCGGCCATAGCACGCTGCACTTGGGCTTTCGTTCGTCCGAGGAAAACATCCGGTAAGGCTCAAGTCATAATCCGGCGTAGAAGGCGAAAGCAATGCAAATTCCAGAAGAGTTAGAGGATGTTTTGGTGAGCACTCCTGACACCTTGGGTGGAAGCGTTCGGTTCATTGGAACGCGCATCCCGGTTCAGATCTTGCTTGACACGCTCCTTTGCGATAGGACGATCGAGTACTTCCTTGAAGGCTTTCCCGATGTCACCCGCGAGCAGGCTGAAGCGGTTCTCAAGTGGGAGCAGAACAAGTCCCGACAAGCACTCGGCCTTGAACTGGTTGCGTAGTGAAGGTTCTTCTCGACCACTGCGTAGATATCCGCTTTGACCGGCTCATTTCGGGCCATGAGGTTGTACATACGCGCCAGCTCGGATGGCAACAATTGAGTAACGGAAAACTCTTGCTGGCCGCAGAAGAGGGTGGATTCACCGTTTTCGTGACGGTCGACAAGAATGTTCGCTTTCAGCAGAACATGGCCAAGAAGAACATAAGCTTGGTCACCCTCAGTTCTCGCTTGACCGGCTTCGACCAGATTGCCCCGCTGGCGGATCAGCTAGTGGAGATCCTTGAGCGGGACATCTCGCCCGGCAGCGATATCGTTGTCTCACCTACCGGTGATTGACGATCGCGTCTCGTTGGATGGCGAGGGCGTCCCATTCGGAGTCGCCGGGGCCGCCGTTGACTAAAACGTAAGCGCCGTCAAAGCCCACGGCGGCAGCCATCGAGAGGCAGGCGGAGGCGTCTTCCATGTCTAAGGTCGTGGGGGTTAGGAATTCTAGCTTCGCGTGGCACGTCTCGGCGAAGGAGAAGATTCGGGGGAGGTCTTCGTATTTGCGGGGGCGGGGCCAGTTGCCGAGGTCGGCGCAGAGACCGACCTTGCCTTCGGTTCGGTCTAGGAATTCGACCACGGCCTCAGGCGTCGAGGTTAGCTCGTGCCAGTTTTCCGTCTCTAGACGTAGCGAGGTACCGGCGGCCAAGGACTTGAAGGCGGCGGCGCTTCGGGCCATCGTCTCGGGCGTCGGCGCTTGGCGGCCGGCGATGACGCGGGCGTGGGCAGCGCCTAAGCTCTCCGCGGTTTTGATCCATGAGGCGATCCAAGCCTTATCTCGCTCGCCGTTTTCCGGATGCGTTACATCGCCATCGTCGATCAAAACCGCATGCAAAGAGACGCCGGCAGAAGCCAAAGCCGACCGGAGCTCCGCCGTGTAGAACGGCGACCGGTCGGGCAGGTGGAAGTGGCAAAGCTGCATCTCGGTATAGCCGTGCTTCGCAAGCGCCGCCGGCAACTCCAACAGCGGCAAGGGCGACGCACTGTGCTGGGAATACTCGGTAGAGATATCGGGACGAGGCGCGGAAGGGCTGTCGGGATAGCTGACGCCGATGGTTCGGTGGAGCGCCCAAGAAGAGACGGCGATGCGTGGAGTCACTTAGCACAATTACCGCAATCCGCGACCCTTTCGTTTCGCCGCAGACCACCGAAGATGGTGTAACCTCCAGTGGGACACTTTGTGTCTGGACGTGTTCGCGCCACTCGCCCTACCCTCATGATCGAAACGAAAGACCTCACCGGCCCCGGTGTCGCCACCGACCTTGTCCCCCTCCGCTTTCGGCTGGTGGAACTTGGCCCCCTCGCCGGCGATCAAGCGAGCAAGGCGTTGGCCCTGAACAATCAGGCCGAGGTCGTCGGCTCGAGCTTCGGCGTCGATACCGGCACGCGCCCGGCTCGGTGGGGACACGACCACGTCGTGAAGCCGCTCCTTACGCCTCCCGCCACGATGAACTCGGTCGCCCAGGGGATCAGCGAGGTCGGCGAAATCGTCGGCAGCGCGATCGTCGACGGCTCGACCCATCCCCTTCGCTGGGACCGCGCGGGCAGCTTGACCTTCCTGAGCGAGAGCGAGGAGGGGAACGGCTGGGTGTTCGGGATCAACGACTCCGGACGCGGCATCGGCGATACGCCCATGATCGGCTCGCCCCGGGCAGCGATTTGGGAGCGCGACGGGAGCTATTCCCTGCTTCCCTTGCCAGAAGACGCCATCGTGTCCGAGGCGCGCGGGATTAGCGGCTACGGGCACGTCATCGGGGACGCGTTGGTTCACGGCAAGACGCGCGCCATCCGCTGGCTGCCGAGTGGAGAATCCAAGATTTTGACCCTGCCCCCTGGTTACCGCGAGAGCGCGGCGATCGGCATCAGCGAGGCCCTGGACGTCGTCGGCACGATCCGCGACCCTCGCGGGAGCGACTTTGCCGCGTACTGGCGGACGAACGGCGTGGTGACGGTTCTGGGGACCTTGCCGGGTGATACGACTTCGACCGCCTTCGCGGTGAATAGTCTAGGTTGGGTGGTTGGACGATCGCTCTCTCCCGGCGGGATGACCACGCGGGCCTTCTTCTGGACGGAGGGGACGGGGATGCTCGACCTCTCGGAGTTGATCGAGAATGCGCCGGGCGATTTCACCTTGGCGGCGGCTCACGATATCAACGAAGCCGGGCAGATCGTCTGCGACGGCACCGTCAACGGTCTGGGTCGCGGATTCCTGCTGGAGCCGATTTACCACGTCGAGAAAGGCCGCCTCGGCGGCGCTCGGTAACGCACCAACCCAAACCTTGGCAAGGGAGCGGTCTCCGGCGTGACAGTTGCGGTTGACGTTAGGCCGGGGGCCGCGAGCGGCACGTGCATCCGGTCGCGGGCTACAGGGCGGGTGGGTTTTCCCAAATCGCTGGCGTAATTTAACTGGGGACCGCGAGCGACAGATGCATCCGGTCGCGGGCCACGTGGCGGGTGGGTTTTCCCAAATCGCTTGCGTGAACTGGGGTCCTAGTTGTTCGAGCCGTCGACGAACACGGCGCCGCCGCTCGTAATCGGTTGCTCCGCCCAGTTGCCGTTGACGCCGTAGATGCCGGTGCCGTAACTGTAGTCGCCGGCGTCGGTCATGTTGGTGAGGAGGCGGGTCACGACGGCGAGGGGGTCCATGATGACGTTGTCGGCGATGACGCAGCCGTTGACCAAGCCCAGGCCGTTCATCTCGATCGTCGCTTTACCCATCGTCGTCGAATTGGCGGCACGAACCCCGTAGACACCGGCGAACCAGGCGTGAATGCCGCCGATCGTCAGCTTGTTCGGTTTGTCGTAGTAGAGGCGGAATTTCGAGGCGTCGAGGTTGCCCGTCGCGGTGATATTGCCCGTGATTTGGTCGTCCCCAGCGCCGTTGTTAATCCAGATTCGGACCGGGCCTGGGGTCCCGTTGGGAACGGTGAGGGCGAGGCTATCAATTACGATCGCACTAAGACCCGTGATATTTACGTTCGAGAAATAGTAGTCGCCGGGGGTCAAGATGAGCGTGCCAAGGCCGAGGCTCGCAATATCGGAATCGCTGAGCGTGGATTTGCTCGTCCAACTCACCTGCTTCGTGAGCAGGGTGCTCAGCACCGGAACGCCGAGGCTGAATGTTCGCATTCGGGCCGTCTGGTTCGCGATGGCGGCGGAGGATGTAAGGTCGCTCCAGCCATGCGGGAAGCTTGCGTTGACGATGACGTCTACGGGCGGGTACGGCACGTACGCGGGCAGGTTGGTAATGCTCACGTTCAGGTTCGTGTTGATCAACCGTGCGGTGATGCCCGCGAGGGTGATTCCGCCGCTGATGCTGAGGAGGCCGTTGTTGTCTGAGGTGATCGTTCCGTTCGTGCCGAGATTGCCCACGATGGTGCTGAGCGCGCCGGTGAAGTTCACGTTGTTGTAGCCAAAGACGGCGTAGTTGGCGCCGAACAGGCTTTGGGCCGCGCCCTGACCGCAATCGCAAGTGATGGTGCGGCTTGATCGGCCGAGGGTGCCGGAGGACACGATCGTCATCGGATTTGGCGCCACCCAGTTGGCACTACCGTCGCGGTTTTGAACGTAAACGGAGAAGCTTCCGGGCACTCCGGGGATCGAGCCCGAGTAGGGCGAACCTTGAAGGTGCGCCGCGCCATGGCTCGTAATGTAGTTCAACTCATAGTCGACGCCGGCGTCGGCGAGGTTGATCGCGATGGAGTAGTCCGCGTCCGCCTTCTGGCGGATGACGTGGGAGGTGCTCAGCATGCATACGCCCGCAAGCAGCAAGCTACACATGGCCGTAACCGCGAGGGAAGAGATTAAGGCTCCCCCTCGTCTTCGAGGGTATCCATTTTTACGTGTATTCACACTAACTTCCTAAAATGGCAGTGGTGCCAACGTTCTTAACACTATTGGGGACCGAGTCTCATTTCAAAAGACCACTTTTTCCAGGAACACCGTTTTGCAGTTTTTACCGCAACATTACATTGACCATTAACGGTTCTCGCCAAAGGTGTCGTAGGATGTTTGCAGGGCTTGTGCGCAGAGAACGCATAAGCCTTGCTTATTTGTGGGTAGTGTCCCGTCAAAGTGAACCTAATGGTCCACAATTGGACTATCGCTGAGTCATCGCCAAGACGGCGAAGGTGGTGAGCCAATGCTCCGCCATATATCCGTCATTTAGGTTCGGGAGAGCAGCTTCAAGGTGCCGATCTGCGGCGGTACGGGCCGGTCCTTGGTACTTCGGCAAATGCCATGCAAGAGCACGCCAAGCCCAGGCGCGAGAAAGATTCAGCCCGTCCAGATGACCGATCCGCCCGTCGGTCCGGTCGGTCACGAGTACCGGTCCTAGCAAGTTTACGGGGAGCTCGGGCATGAATTTTTCCTGCCACGGTTCAAAGAGGTTCTGCGGGAGCACGCGGGCCATCAGGAGGGCTTCGGTCAGCGTCGGGGACAGGAAGTCTTCCCCGCTCGGCTCCTGGTGCGCGGTGTTGATGTCGTCTTGAAACTTTTCCTTGGCCCAGCTTTGGATCTGTCGCCCCAGCAGCGGGTCGTAAATGGTCGACCAGCCGTAGGCGGCGATCAGGGCGAAGGCGGTGTTAGCGTGGGTGCCGGCGCGCACGGGGTAGGTCAGCTTCGGGAGATATTCGGCGAAGCCCTTGGCGACGTGGTCTGCGAGGGGCCTGAGTGTTTCCGCCCACTCGGGGTTATGCTTATGGCTCTCCCCGTGGAGGGCGAGCAGCCAGGCCCATCCGTAGGGGCGTTCAAAGGAGGGGTGGGCCTGGAGGTACGCGAGTTCCCTCGACACGTTTTCCTCGGTGAAGGTCGCCGCGGCCCTCGGGTAGACGTCTGTTGTTAGCTCGGTTTCGATATCGCAGAGCTTTAGAAGCTGCCACCAGCCGTGGACGCAGCTATGCCAGTCATAGCTGCCGTGGAAGATGGGGTGCAACCCGGCGGGGGTGATGGTTTCGGGCCCGTCCATGACATGGGCGAGGCCATGCGGGTACTCGCGGTCGATGTGACCGAGGGTCGATTCGGCGAAGCGCATGGCCATTTGCCGTGTCATTGGGTCCGTGTTACCAGATGCTAAGCTCGATCTTTTATGGAAGTACCCGCCAGCGACTACGGAAGGTTCTTAGCGCATTGGCGGCGCTTGCCCGACCATGCTTATCTGGACCTCGCCGCCGATCTCCTTACGACCCTTGGCGTTCGGGCCGGTGACGTGCGGCTTTGTGCGAGTACGCCGGGTGGGACGCATTGGGTTTTTCCGATCACGATCAATAACCGGTATGTGCTTGCGGCTCGGCCTCGAGAGGGGAAATACGGGATCATTGCCCGCCGGCTTTACTTTGATGAGCCGTGCAAGGCGCCTTTGGTGGAGACGTTCAGCTACCGGCCGTTTCGGGATGAGGCGATGCCGCCGGATTGGCGGTACCTCGACGATCTGGCTCTGCTTCGCGAGGACGCTCATCTGCGGGAGGAATGGCTTGAGGGGTCGGCTTACGAGTTGGGGCGGCGGCAGCGGTCGACTTTTCGGCGGCACAACAATGCGTTCCTTGAGCGGTTGCTAACGGACGACGCGTTTCGGGCGGAGTGGCGGTACGAAGCTCGACTACTGGAGGCTTAAAGCTTTTGCTTTTTGATGTCGCTTAGTTCGCGGTTACTATAAGGTCGAAGCGGCGATGAACGAGCCTGAAGCCTCCCACCCGAGTCCGGAAGAGATCGAGCGCTATCGCGAAGAGATGCTAGTCTTTCGTGCCGAACTGCAGCGAACCAAAGAGGGTTTGGAACGAACCATCAAGACCCACCGCGAGTTCACAAAGGCCATTCATAAATTTCTATTTCCCTCGATTCCGATCGTGGGCTTGATGGTCTTGATCTCGCGCGTGGCTCGTCTGATTACTACCGGCGCCAGAGAAAGTCTATGGCTCACCTTTAGCGCCGCAACCCTGCTGTCGGTGAATCTGTTCCTCGGGTGCTGGACGAGCGACAGCAAGCGAGACCAGATTTGGGCACTAATACGCGCGTCGGTCGCAAGTCTTCTGTTCGTATGGGCTTGGTCGTTGACCCAACCGGCTTATCCGAAAGGGGCAACGCTTGCCCTCTTTTCGTTCGTATTCTTGGCCTTCCAACTGATGAATTCCAACGAACTGTCCGCCAAGGAGGTTGCCGGGCAGAATCGCTTTCTTGGCTTGCTCTATGGGGTGCTCACCCTTCTCATGATCATTAACCGTTTGAGGCATCACGGGTTGTCATGATAGAGGCATGAAGATCGTCGTTTTCACCGGGGCCGGAGTCAGCCGCGAGAGTGGGCTCCTGACGTTTCGGGACAGTAAGGATGGGCTTTGGGAAGGGCATGACATCGAAGCGGTGTGCAGCATCCAGGGCTGGCAGCGGGATCCGCAGCGGGTGCTGGATTTCTATAACTCCCGACGGCGCGACGTAATCGGCGCGGTCCCGAACGACGCTCATATCGCCCTTGCCGACCTTGAGAAGGCGCACGACGTGACCGTCATCACGCAAAACATCGACGACCTCCACGAGCGCGGGGGAAGCACGAATGTGATCCACCTCCACGGCGAGATCCTGAAGGTCTTCGCGGAGGACGACTACGAGCAGAACACCATTCCTTGGCGCGATGACCTGAACCTCGGCGACCTGCATCCTGATTTCGGTTCTCAACTCCGCCCTTTCGTCGTCTGGTTCGGCGAGGGGCTGCCTAGGTTGAACGAAGCCATGGCCGTTGGCTTGGCCCCAGACGTCGACATCCTGATCGTGGTCGGCACCAGCCTCAGCGTGTATCCGGCGGCGAACATCGCCTTGCAAACGAGGGCGAGCCAAACGTACTTCGTCGATCCTGAGGCGGCGCACGTCAACATCCGCAACCTGACGCACATTCAAGATCGCGCGGTTAAAGGCGTGCGGGGTTTGGTTGACCGATTGCTGGCGGCTTAATCCGCCAAATCTCGCATATATTGAATGTGCGGAGATACCCGATGTACGATGCCGACCCGCCCCAGATAACGGAACCGTTTGAGGAACACCTTATCCGCGACTGGTTCTTTCCCGTCAGTCGCGCAATGGGCCTGTACGGGCACTTTGCCCTCCAGTTGTTGATGCTCTACGGTATGACCAACGCCATTTTTCGGCAGGTCTATTACGGGGCAACCCGTAGCGCGTATATGCTCGCCACCGGCCTCGCTATTGAAGCCTGCCTATGCCTCACCCTAGGGCGGCGACAAAGCAAGCGACAATTAGGCATAAACATCGGCCTATTTACCCTGCAAGCCGCGTTAATTTTGGGCAGCGAACACCTACCCGGCTCCGCGCCGCTAGACTTGCCGCTCAGGGTCCTCCCCTTTGCCTATCCCTTCGTGTTCGGTGAGCACGCCTCGATGCTGTCGGAACGAACCTACCGGCGCCAACGGCGGTGGGTCGTGGGCGGATTCTTAGCCATCGCCCTAATCACCGCCGCTTACACTGCTTAGGCAATGACGTTAAAGTCCATAAGCTCCTTCGAGTTCCTATGTTATTTGCCTTAGTCCTCGTCCTTGCAGGTTCCCTCCGGGCGCCGTTCTCTACCGCGGACTGCAAACTCACGATTGGCGGGAACACCGCCTTGCCGGTTCGGGTCGGGAGTGGCAATCCCGTCGATGTCGTAACGAGCAACGGAGTGCTGACGTTCGAGGGCGCGGACATTCGCTTCAGAGGGGCGGGCGGGCAGCACTGGCGAACGGCGGACGGCACGAAGCCGGGCAAGTTTCTGTGCGAGGAAGCGGGAGTCGTCTACCTGGCCGGCTCCGGGTCCACGATCCGGGACTATGAGGACACCGAGAAGGGCGCGCGCGTCTTGAGCCTGGACCTCAAGACCGGCAAGTGGCTTAAGACGATTCAGCTCTCGCCGCCCAACGTGATGGACAAGAAGATCGTCGGCGGGGCGGTCCATGCCGGCAAGATTGCCCTGCTGCTGGCGAGCTATAAGCGCGAGGGTGACGTATGGAATCTGGCCGGCCTCGGAGTTGAGGTTTTGAACGCGGGAAGCGGGGCCAAGGTTTGGACCTATGAGATCCCCGAAAAGCCCGACCGCACGTACCTATACCACGACCTGCGCCGGATTAAGACCGTCCAGTGGGTGAACGACCGGCTCGTCGTGTGCACGGGCCCGGCGGGTCCAGTGCTCGCTTTTGATGGCAAAGGCGGGTTGGATTGGCGCATTGACCGGCCCTGGGAGTTTCAACGCACTTCCGGCGGTCCGGGAGTTTACGAAAACTTCCTGATTCGCCCCGGCGAGCAAAGGGCCTCCCGGGGTTCCAAGAAAGCGGCCGAGGAGAGTTCGCCTAATCAAGACATTCGGGGTGAGATCGTTGCCGGACCGATTTGGATGCCGGGAGACGCTTCTTCCCGACGGGCAACCGACCTGGACCTCGGTGGCCGGTTTGTGATTGCGGCCGGTTACGGACTCGCGAGCACGGGCGCTTCCTTGGATAGCCTCGTGTACGAATTCGACGAAAAGGGCATTCCGCAGACGCGAACTTCCCTGCCGTTTTTTGTGGAGGGCGGCTCCGAGCATGTCATGGGAGATCGCATTGTGTGGCCCTCGGGCAACGGCGGATTGCTTCGACTGCGTGCCCTTCAACAGGCAAGCAAAAGTGGCAGGGGGCCTTTCGGGCATCGGGACCGAACCGCCCATATCGACTGGCTGATGCAGGACGCCCCGATGGAGGTCGAGGAACGGGTCGAGGCGTATACGTTCTCATCCGACGCCCCCCGCGACGAGGCCATCGTTTACACGAGAACGAAGGCGATTCGCTCATATGAGGGATGGCACTGTTCCGCCCGAACGGGCGAACCGGTCAAGTTCCCGCTGCGGATCATCGATCTTGCGACCGGTGGCCGCACCGCTTGCACGCTTAACGTGCGCCTTACGGTCCCGGTGGACAAGCCGGAGTCGAACTACCTGGGCGTCGGCTCACGATTTGCTTCTCACACCCCGCTGTTTGTCCAGATCACCCGCCTTGAACTCCATGGCGACGAGTTGCGAGTCTTTCTCGCCGATGACGAGGGCGAGCATCCGTCCTACGCGGATTTCCGGTTGCCGGCGGACTGTCGCTGATCTACTGCGGCGGGCGTGGGGCGGACATGCGGAGTGACGTCAACTTCCGCCCCGCGCTGACCGGGGCGCGCATGGCTTCGGCGTAGAGGTCGTAGTGTTCCGCGCCCGTGACTCGGCTCTGGACGAAGTCGCCGGGGGAACCCTCGCCTTGGACGAAGACCAGACCGTCGATCTCCGGGGCGTCCCTATGCGAGCGGCCGATGAGCCAGCCGTCTCGGGCGTCTTCGATGAGGACCTCGAGGTCGCGGCCGACCCATTCTTCGTTCTTTTCTAGGCTGATCTTTTGTTGCAGGCGCATCAGCTTGTCGTAGCGCTCCTGCTTGATGCGTGGGGCGATTTGGCCTTCCATCTCGAACGAGGGCGTGCCGGGCTCTTTCGAAAACTGGAAGGCGCCGACGCGGTCGAGGCGGGCGTCGCGGACGAAGTCGAGCATGTGCTGGAACTCCGCGTCCGTCTCCCCAGGAAAACCGACGATGAACGTCGTCCGGATCGCCACCGTAGGCATCGCGGCGCGGACCTTCTCGAAGAGACGCAGATACCGCTCGCCATCCCAGGGGCGGTGCATGCGGCGCAGGACGTCCGGGTGGGTGTGCTGCAGGGGGATATCGATGTAGGGCAGGACCTTCTCGCAGGAGGCCATCGTCTCGATAACCTCGTCGGTCAGGCGGTTCGGATAGAAGTAGAGCATCCGGATCCACTTCAGACCCTCGACCGCGTTCAACTCGCGAAGCAACTTCGGTAGGGTGAACGCCTTGTACAGGTCGTAGCCGTACTGCGTGACGTCTTGGGCGATCAGATTGATTTCACGAGCCCCGGTTCGAGCCAGGTGCCGAGCTTCCTCGACGACGCGCTCGATCGGCTTGCTCTGGTGGCCGCCGCGGAAGGAGGGGATGGTGCAGAAGGTGCACTTGTGGTCGCAGCCTTCGGAAATCTTTAGGTAGGCGCTCCAGGGCCGGCCGGCTCTCGCCCGAGTCGGGACGTCCGCCCAGCGGTGGTGGGGAGCGGTGACCTCGACGTTTGCCTCGCGGGCTTGCTGGACTTCCAGGGCGATCTCGGCGAAGCGGGCCATCTGGCCGACACCGATATAAAGATCCGCGCCGGGGGCCAGTCGCTTCAGTTCCGGGCCGAGGCGCTGGGCCAAACATCCAGCGACAATGACCTTGCCAGTGCGTCCGGCTCGCTTCTCGCGCACCGCTTCTTTGATCGCGCGGACCGACTCTTCCTTGGCGGATTCGAGGAAGCCGCAGGTGTTGATGATGGTCAACGCGGACTTCTTGGAGGCGCCGTCCACGTCGTAGCCCGCCTGCATGAGGACGCCCGCGATCTCTTCGCTATCGACCTCATTTTTGGCGCAACCGAGAGTTACGATGCGCACCTTCGCCGCGGCAGTTAGGGACATGAACCTATATTATGAACGGCCTGATCCAGATGGCTGGAAAACGAGCTATCTGGCACAACCCTGTGTTAGCATTGGCGAATGTTTAACGGGCTCGGACTGCACCTCGGAAACCTGTCGCGACTCTCGAACGCGAAGACCCGATCGATTTCACCGGAGAATTTCGACGGCGCTAAAGGCAAGGGGGGAATGGCTACCGAAGGCACCGGCGCGCACTGCGCGCGCGATCTCGGCATCGGCTGGAAGATTTCGCCGTCGATCGCGATTGCGGCGGGCGAAGAGCGGCTTTTGGCCGACATCGAGGGTTCCGGCGCAATCCAGCAGATCTGGATGACCCCTACCGGTCATTGGAGGTATTCGATCCTGCGGATCTACTGGGACGATCAGGAGCAGCCTTCGGTCGAGTGTCCGGTGGGCGACTTCTTCGCCTGCGGTTGGAATAAGTACGCCCAGGTTTCGAGCCTCCCCGTTTGCGTGAATCCCGGCAGCGCGTTCAACTGCTACTGGGAAATGCCCTTCCGCCGCCGCTGCCGGATGACCTTGACGAACATCGGGCTTGATGCGATGACGCTCTATTATCAGATCAACTACACGCTAACCGACGTTCCGGAGGACACCGCTTACTTCCACGCCCAGTTCCGGCGCACAAATCCTTTGCCCTATAAGGACGTGTACACGATCCTCGACGGAGTCTCGGGGCACGGCCAGTTCGTGGGCACCTACATGGCTTGGGGGGTCAACAACACCGGCTGGTGGGGCGAGGGCGAGATCAAGTTCTTTATGGACGGCGACGGCGAGTTTCCGACCATCTGCGGGACGGGCACCGAGGATTACTTCTGCGGCTCGTACAACTTCGACTGCGGGAAGGATAACGGCGGGTATCGGGAGTTCACGACGCCTTACGCGGGTCTGCCCCAGGTCATCCGTCCGGATGGTCTGTATGCCTCGCAGACGCGGTTTGGGATGTATCGGTGGCATATCATGGACCCGGTTCGGTTCGAGTCGGACTTGCGGGTGACAATCCAAGCGTTGGGTTGGCGCTCGGGTGGGCGGTATCTGCCGATGCAGGACGATATTTCGAGCGTGGCTTTTTGGTATCAGACGTTGCCAACGGCTCCGTTCCCGGCGTTGCCGGATCGGGACTATTTGGAAGTCATTTAGAGCGACTCCTGCCCACGGAGGGGTAGTCCACGCCTTGCTCGCTTCGAGCAAGGCCGTGAGAGGGCGTCTTGGAGAAGGCGCCACCTCCCAATCGTCGGACCTCCATGTCGTCTATTGCTAAAAGGCGAGGGAACTGCTAAGGTAACAAAGAAGCGCCTCATCTGACCTTGGTCAGATGAGGCGGCGATACTATTCCTTTCTGGCGCAAAGCCGAGGACCGAATGAAGCCAAGTACATTTCTTTTCCTTGCCTCTTCAATGACATTGGCCCTAGCCGGCGCTACCGTGGCTCAGGCTCAAGACAAGGCTTTCCTTGTCGGTACCCGCCACGTATATCGGATGGAGTATCCGGACCCATTCACTTCGGATAGGCGAGCCATCGAGCAGAACTATGCCGATGCCGTTGCCGCCGCGCAGAGCGATTTCGAAAAGAATCCGGATGGCTTGGAGCAGGCAAAAGCGGAAGAGGTCCTAAATCAAAGATTGGACGACGCGGCGAGGAAGCGGGATCAAGACCTCGGTTCGTTGTACGAGGTCGACGACGCGGCCAAAGACCGTCATCCGGAGTTTATCGTCGACGAAGACGGTCCGTACCAGGTCATGGGCGTCCACTTTCAGGGCGCGGTGTTCCAGACGGTCGTGTACTACGAACCGTGGCCGGGCTATCTGGGCGAGCCGCCTTACGGTTGGCGATGGCGAGAGGCTCACGCGGACGTAGAGTGGCGCAGCACGTACGGCGTCCATCACGAGCGATGGGTTCGGGAAGGGCGGCGTCCGTTTGGCAAATTGATCGGCAGACGAGGGCCGGTCGAGCTAAAGCTTGTTAAGGGTGAGGGCGGTACGTTTCACGTTAAAGGGCCCGTGGGACCTGACGCTGGCCATGGTCCTCGCCCGCCGCGCCCGCCACATGGACCGCAACCTCCACGTGGCCCGCAACCCCCGCATAGTCCGCTACCGCCGCGTGGTCCGCATCTGCCAACTGATACGCGCACGCACACGCCGAGTCCAGTAATCCACCAACCGCCGGTTCACCACGAAGTAAAGAAGCCAACCGATCTCCCGAAGACCTCGGACGGTGGGAAAAAGAAGAAGGGGACGTAATAAGCCGCGAAAATCGCTGAGCTGTCCTTCAATGTGACTCATCCACTGTTTCAAACCATGAATCCACGCCCCTACCTTTTAGCCCCCGTATTCGCATTAGTCCTGACCAAGGCCTCCGCGCAGACCACGAGCTTCATCCGTCAGATGGCGAAGGACGGGACGAGTATTCATATTGTCTCAAGCGGACCGGAGACGCAGAAGCTGGCGGAAGAGCTTCTTGCCGCCATTAAGAAGCATAAGGATTGGAAAGCCTCGGACAAACGCAAGCTCGAAATCGTGACTCCGATCCAACTTGGCGGCTCGATCAAGAGCAAGCCGAAGAGCGCGGACGAGACGATCGTGATGCTGTTCGTGGGCAACGAACAGCCGATCCTCCCGGACGAGATCGTAGGTCTGGGGGCGAAGCCGGAGCTCTTCGCGGACACGGTTAGCCGTATCTCCGCGGTTGTCCGCCGGCCGGTCAAGGAAGGACTGTCGTTCCGTATCTTGCTAACCGCTCCCGATGCGGAGCGGGAAGCCAAGCTTCTCCACGAGTTGGAGGAGTTCGACGCGCCGAGCGTCCGCGAACTCACGCTTACCGCGGAACACGTGACTTCAAGAATGGTCGTTCATCGTTCGCCGGGGCTGACCTTATCTTGGGGGGGCGCCTCTGCGGGCGAATGGAACCATCTGGAGGAGTGTTCGCTTTCCGAACGGCCGCCGGGCGGCGAAAAGGATCCCGAGACGGTCAGTGCCTACCTTATCGACCGTTCCGCCGATCCGGCTGGCCTTCCGCCGGCGTTGAAGGATCTACTGTCGACCGTAAAGCCGGGAAGCGTTTTTGCGAAGCGGATGTCCGTCGATCGGCGCACTTGTCTCGTTCTCAACGCCCCTAATAAGGGCCTGCTGGAGAATCTAGTCGCTCGTTTCGCCAGCCCTTCGGACGTGCCGGAGGAACCGTACGTGGTGCAGATGGCGGATTTACGGCTGCTTACCAAGGCGTCGCTGGTCCTGAATCCGAACCTGTTGCCGGCGGAAACGGTGGACCCGGCCTGGAGCGCCGCGAAGGCGATGGCAAGGGCAAACGGGATCGAAGTTGTGGGAGAGCGGCCGGAAGGCAACGCCGCGGACATAGATTCCGTGCTGAATGGCAAGCCTCACGGCTCTCCATTTGCGCTCTATCTGGACGTCAAGGACGTGAAAGGCGGTACCGAATACTCGGGAAATCTCGAACGGCACTCGGACGTTCCCGCGGATTGGGCGAGTGTCTCGCCGTGGAACGGCGTTAGCCCGGTAAAGCCGGATCGGCACGCCAACGAAAGCGACGACCACCGCCGCCGCGTATTGGCCGAGTGGCAAAAGCAGGTCGATGACTACAATGCCGCCTACGATCAATGGCAAAAGGCCAACATTGAGTTCTTATTCCACTCCAAACAATCGGCCTCGGCAACCCTTCAGGTGAATCTGAAGATCGTCGACTTGTCGAAGCACCTGGTGGTTTGGGAAACCAGCAAGGCGGGTTCTTATACGGAGTCAAGGGATCTGCCGGTCCGAACCCTGTCTGCCCAAGGCCCCGCGAACAAACCGGATACTCCTGAGCTGCCGACGCCAACCGCCGACTGCCCCCTGGACTTCTACCTGAAGGCCGTCGCCGATGCTTTCGAGAAAGACCTCAAGGCGTTGAAGTCGGAAGCCTGGCTATCGGGCAACCCGTTCGGCACAACCCTGCCGCCTCCACCGCCGCCCCCGGCTCCCCTCCACATTTTGTCCACCGAGAACGGTCAGGCTACGATCAATCTGAGTGAGGAGTCCGACGTGCACGTCGGGGACCTCATGGTCGCAACCGTGAATGGCAAGCCGGTCCGTCTGCGAGTCATTTCCATCGACAAGACGATCGTCTGCAAGCCGGTGACCGATACCGACAAGAGTCGCCTCCCGTATCTGAAGGCGGGAACGTTAGTGAAGTGGATTAATTCCAGCGATTCCGGCGGCTAAAGTCGCCGGAATTCAATGTCAGCGACCGGAAGATTCGATTCAGGCCGCGTGATCGGCGCGGAAAAGATGGCGCTTGGCCTCTTTCGCTTCTTCGATCTTCTTCCTAAGCTGCGCATCGGGAATGAAGGCTTCGCCGTTAGCGTAAACCTTGGCGACGGCGCGCTGGAGGGCGGCAAGCGCGAGTTGCCCCTCTGTCTCCAAGTCCATCTGTTCTGTCTTCATGTTCTTTTCTCCGGACCAGATTTTACGAGGCGCCGAAAAGTCATTGTCGTAACCAAACCATCGATCGACGGTGCCTTTGTACACGGACTCCCTCAACTCTAAACTACGCCGATAACGCCTCCGAATGACGTCCGCGGGAATGTTGTGTCCGCCGTGCGAAACCGGGTTCGCGACGCGATAAATGGCTAGTTCTGGATCGGTTAGCTCTAGATAATGTAAGACAACCTCGTAGGCAGCGGCTCGCCATTTCCCGATATGCCCCAAGAGCCAACGGCCGACAAGGTGGTCTCTAAAGCGAAGTCGACCCTGCTCCCGCTCAACTCGTCGAGCCGAGCGAGCATCGCCCGCCCCGCCGCCACATCGGCGTGTCGGGCGCGAACGGGGAGATGCCCTGGGCGATGAGGTCGGCGTTAACGAACTGACGTAGGGTGCCTTCGTTCGGTGTGAATTCCTTCCCGAACGTCGTTTTCCCCGCCCCGTTCGGGCCGGCGATAATCAGGACTCGTGGCACTTTGGTTAGTGAACCTCTACAACCTCATCGGAGCCGGTGCCCGAATGATCTTCCCAGCTTGGTTTGCCGCCGTCGTCGGTGCGGTCGGGGCCGAAGCTGTAAAGGAGGAAGCCGTGCTTCGAAGGTTTGTAGGCCAAGGGCTTGCCGCTGAAGGGGTCCATCGTCGACAACCCGTAGTTCGGCAACTTGGAAGGCAGCGAACCCGTGCGGGTTTGATCCAGAAGCAGGCGGATCTCGGTGTCGGTCAGATGCCGGTGGGCAATCATCCGTCCGATGGCCCCGGGAACGCCGGAGAAGACGGGAGCGAGCACGCGGCTGGGCATGTTCGAGATGGAATGGTCCGCGTCGATTTGGGACTCCGCTTCCTTGCTCGCCTTTTCCGTAATCTCCCACTTGTCGGGGTCGGGGGACGCATTCTCGTACATCATCCGATACGCGTGCACGAGCTTCATGTCGAACGCGTCCTTGACCGTCGGTGAACTGAAAATTATTTCCTCGCCGGGAAAGGCCCGCGGCGTCTTTGACTCCTCTCCCGAGCTCGAAAAGTCCTGCATAGAAAAATCCGCATGGCTCTTGATCATCCGCAGCGCGACGCGGCCCATCACGACTTCGCCCCCCAGCGCATACCGGAAGTTCGGTAAAGGCCCGAAGGCGTCGTGCATCTTCTTCGCCGCCGCCAGGAAGTGAGCATCGCTCTTGTGCTTGTCAATGATCTCGTCGAGCGCGCTCTGGACGATCGATTCGATCGAGACCTGAACCAGCAAGCCGATAATGTTCGGGTCTTCGCCGACGTGCCGGCCGATCTTCTGTGCCGCCGTCAAATCCTCCAGCGCCCCGTTCAAGTCTCCGGTCTGGGCCCTTGCTTTCGCTTCGAACGCCAGCGCCCGAGCGAGGTTCTTCATCCCGGACATCTCGGGGAAGAGCACGTTCGGGCCGAGTCCCCAGTTTCGCTTGAAGTCGCAGTGCGGCAGCTTGGTCGCCTCGCGCGCCTTGGCGAGGACATCCCTCATAGCAGGCAAGGCCGCATATGCCTTCTCGATGTCGGCGGGCTTGGCACGGTGGCCGAAGCCGGAGCTTATGGCGGAGAACTGCTTCGTTAGCGGCCCTTGCTCATGGATAATTGGCAGGATTTTTTGGTAAAGCGGGGCAGCGTTTTCGGAATCCGGTACGCGAACCATGGCGGCCAAGTCGGCGGGCTCCAAGGGAATTCCGTCCTTCTTCGCGGCATCCAGCTCCGCGTCGTGGCCGGCGGCGGCTTTGCCGAAGCTCGCGCGGAGAAGCGCAAAACTACCGAGGAGGCAAATGAGCGGGATGCCGCCCACGATCGCGATGGTGACTTTCTTCTTCGTTGTCATTTTGGATGGACCGCGGGTGCGGGGTTTTCACTAAGTACGCTGACTACCAAATCATAGTCCTTCGAGCCCTTCTTCGTGGCGCTCACCGGCTTTCCGCCATCGTCTGTTCGGTTCGGACCGAAGCTGTAAAGCTTAAATCCGTTCGCAGAAGGCCGATACTGTAGCGGCTTATGGCTGAACGGATCTATAGACGTGGCGCCGTAGTCCGGAAGTTCGGTGGGCAATTTACCGGTTTTCTGCCAGTCCATTAGAAGGCGCAGTTCGGTATCGGCGAGATTGCGGTAAGCGATGGTTACCCCCTGGACTTCGAAGAAATCCTCATAGGTCGGAAGCAACGTCGAACCTATTTGGTTTGCTAAGGATTGATCTTGAAGGACGGTCCGCACGGCTCGCTTCTCGGCCGCCTTGCTCGTTTCCCACTTGGCCGGATCGCTAGAGCAAGATTCGTAAAGGGCTCGGTAGCCGTGTACGGCCTTCGCATCAAAAGCCTCCCGCATGGTCACGGATGTAAAGAGGAAGTAGGCCGGCGAGAAGCGGCGCATCCTTGCCTCCCGCCCGTTGCCTAGCCCCTCTTGGAGAAAGGCATCCATGCTTTTTCGATCATGGTAAATCGACCGGACAAGCACCATTTCGCCCGCGATCACCCGGTGGAAATCCGAAAGTGGGCCGTAGGCGGCGTGCATCTTTGCGGCGGCGGCGAGAAAGGCCGGGTCTCGCATGTGGTCGCGGATCACCTTTCCGAGGGCGAGTTCCACCCTCCGCTCGATGGATGTACGCACCAACGCCGCCAAAAACCGCGGTTCCTCCCCCACATGCCGCCCCATGCGTTCCGCAGCCGCAAGGTCGGTAAGCGCACCCACCCAATCGCCTTTCTTGCTTCGGGCCTGCGCTTCGGTGCACAGGGCCAGCGCCCCGCCTTTCATATCCTCATATGCGGGCGACTCGGAATCCGACCAACGAGGCCACTCACGGCTGAAGTTGCGATGCGGCTTCGCCGCCGCCTTGCGCAACGAATCGAGAACGGGCGTCAGAACCGGCAAGGCTTTCGTTTCTGCGGCGAGCTTGGGGCCGGTTAAGGCCGAAGACTTACTTTTCCCGAAGGCCGAAAAGGCATCCTCAAGCGCTTTCTGCTTGTGAATTCGTTCAAACACGCTCGCGTAATCCGGAGTGGCGTTCTCTGAATCCGGGACCCAAAAGCCAGCCATCAGTTCTTCCGGGTTGGCCGGCATCCCGTCCTTCTTCGCGGCCGCCAGTTCCGCAGGAAGCGCCGCCGCATCCTTCCCGAAGGAGTTCCGGAAGGCTCCGAAAAGCGCCAACGCCAGCACGACCGATGTCCCCAAGAACCACGCGCGGAACTTTGTTCGCTTCATTTTCGGAGATTCGCGGCTTAGTCAGAAGGGATCGCTAGTTATTTATCTTGGCCACTAAATCGAAGCCCGGCTTCTCTTCGAGATCCTTTACCTGAGCTTTGCCACCGTTATCCACACGGTCTTGGCCAACGCTGTAGAGCACAAAACCCTTCCCAGCGGGACGATAGACTAGAGGTTTATGGGTAAACGGATCAAGCGCAGATAGGTCGTTGTCCGGCAGTTTATTCGCCCATCTTCCCGTTTTCTGCCGATCGATGAGAATACGGAGCTCGGTACCGATCAGGTTGCGATATGCGATCGTTTCTCCCGGCAGGTCCCCTAGGGGATCCGAGATATCAAAGAGTAGAGGTCCGAGGAAGTTCGCAGGCGAACGATCTTGCCGAACCTGCTGGATGATCGCCTCGATCGCAGCCCGGTTTGCTTCCCAGTCCTCCATCCTTGGCGAAATCGCGGCGTATAACTGCCGGTATCTAGTCACTGCTCGGTCGGCATAGGCGTCGCGTACCGTGGAAAGGCTCAAGCGAAATTGGGCAAGCGGCTCCTTGAAAGATTCCGAACCTGGCCTCTCCTGCAGAACCCTCAGTGTCTCAGGGTTTTCAAAGGCAGCTTTCGTCAAGACCAGGTTTGTACCGACCGTGCGTCGAAAATCCGGCAGGGATCCAAAGCCGTCCTCCACCTGCCTTGCTTCGGCGAGAAACGCGGCGTTTTGAGCGTGATCCGCGGTGACCCGCACAAAGCTCCTTTGTACGAACACCTCCGTCGATAGTTGGACGACGACACCGATTGCGATGGGCTCATCGCCCAGATGCCCCCCCATCTTCTGGGCCGCCTTCAAATCCTCCAAGGCTCCGGCCCAATTTCCCTCCTGGCTTCGGGTTTCGGCCTCGAAGCAGAGGGCCCGTACGATCCACCTAACGTAGGCAAACTCCGGAAGCAATAGCGCAATTCCAATTCGATAGTCCCGGTTGAAGTTGCATCGAGGCTTGGCCGAGATCTGCCTTGCTTGCTCAAGCACGGCGGTAAGGGCCGGGAGCGCGGCCTTTTTAGCGGCGTTGCCGGGGTCCCTCTCGCTGATCCCTTCGAACACCCTCAAAGCTTCGCGTACCGTGCCCGGCGCGAGGATGATGGGGAAAAGCGCCTTGTACTCCGGCCCCGCGTTTTCGGCGTCCGGCACCTTCATGCCGGCGACGAGTTCATCGACGGTGACCGGAAGCCCCGACTGTTTCGCCAAGGCGAGTTGGGTTGGGAGGTCCGCGGCGGCTTGTCCGTAGGCGTGATAAAACGTCGCATAGCCGCCCGCAACGATCAGGAGCGCGGTTCCGAGACCTAACCTAACGACAAGTTTTCGGCTGGCGGCCATGTCATCGATCCTAGTGGATTTCCAGCGTTTCGTCGGAACCGGAGATGCCTTTCAGCGAGGCTTCGTGTCGTGAAATTCCGCCGTCGTCCTTGCGGTCGACCCCGAAGCTGTAAAGCAGGAATCCGGTTTTGGAAGGGTGGTACACCAACGGCTTTCCACTAAAGGGATCCATATCACTTGAACCATAGCTGGGTAGCGAGCCAGGTAGCTTGCCTAGTCGCACACGGTCCAATAATAGGCGCAGAGAGGTATCCGTGAGGTTGCGCCGCATGATGCATCTAGCGATGGATTCCCCCATCCCAGACCCGGGATCCCATAACAATCTCGCCACCGTATTTGCCGGCGATATATCGTCCTCCACCATCTTGCCATTCGCCTTGGACACGGTTTCGATCGCCTCCCATCGTTCGGAATTCTTAGGCACTTGCTCGTACAACAGCCGGGCCGCACGAGTTATCTTGGAATCGAAGGCGTTCTTGACCGAAGGGTTATTAAAGAGGGTCTTTTCAACCGCCGATGGTTTACGTGGTTCCGGAGGACTGTCGGTTGAGGGAAGGTCACCACCATCGCCGGTTAGGTCGGTTAGGCTATTTGCCTGCCGGAGCGCTTCGCGCAGCATAACCAAGTGGCCCCCGAGCGTTCGCCGATATTCCGGAATCGGCCCAAAGGCGTCAACGATACGTTTCGCTTCGGACAAGAACGGGGCGTTGTGCGAGAACTTGTCCGTCAATCGATTCAGCGTAGCCTCGGCGATCGCCTCGATTGCGATGCCGACCAGGAGCCCGATCTCCAGAGGTTCCTCTGCGGCGTGCCGACCGATTCGCTGGGTCGCTTCGATATTCGCCAGCGCACCCTTCCAATCTCCTTGATCACCCAATGCCTCCGCGTCAAAACAAAGGAGCTTCGCCACACCTTTCATTTCCGCGAACTCGGGCATCATGAGGTCGGAACCTTTCGACCAGTCCCAAGCAAAGAGACAGTGAGGCTTCGAAGCCACCTTTCTGGCCTGACGCAGCACTTCTTGAAGATGGGGGAGGGCTTGCCGCCCCGCCAACTTATCCTCGGCTTTGACTAAGGAACCAAAGCCATGGATAACCGCGAGAGAGTCTTTCTCAAGCGGCCCCTTAAGGGTAATCGGGCGAAAAAGAGCCTCATACTCCGCGGCGGCGTTCTCCGAGTCCGGAACCTTCAAACGCGCCGATAGTTCTTCCGCCGTGACGGGCATTCCGTCTTTCCGGGCCGCGGTAAGTTCGCTACTAAGCTTCGATGCCTCGGCGCCAAACGATTTCTGGAAGATCGCATAGCTGCCCAAAAGGCAAAAAAGCGGAACTCCAACCACCAGACCGATCGCAATTTTCTTACCCTTGTCCATGCCTTAACGGGTGGACGGGTCGGAGCGCCTCATTCAATCGCCGAGCGACAATTATTGCGGTGGGCTTTGGCTTAGACTGTGCGTATGGGGTGGTCCCGCCAACTGCTTTTCTTGTCAGTTCTTCTGCCCGTTCATGCCCTAGGCCAGACCGACCCGCAATTCACCGGCCCTTTTCATGTGGTAGCGAAGCCGTTTTTGAGCGTCAGGTCGGTCGTGAGCCACACCCACGTCGCGCCGAACATGAGAGTTTCGGTGTGGGGATGTCTGGTCGCGATCCCGGTCTCGACGGAGGGTCAAGACAACGCGAAGGTCACGATCGACCTCCCCAAAGATTCGGACGCGACGTGGGAGAAAGTCACCGAGGACGAGGGGCTGCGCCGCACGATCGCCTCCGTTCATATCCCCGTACACTCGGACGCGGATAGCCATCAAGTTCACTTGCAAGCGACGTTTTCGGCGATTCTGAACAAGAGGACGCTGGTCGCCGGTCCACCTGAGACGATGGTTAAAGAGCTTAGCCAGCGCGTGCGCGAGGCTTATCTCGCCAAAAACAGCCTCTACGATTTCGATAATCCCGATGTGGTGGCGTGGATGGCCGCGGATAGCCTAACGCGGACGAAGGCGGAAAACGATATGCAGTTTGCCTATCGCGCGTTTAAGTCGCTCACGCGCCGCGTTAAATCGGAGCAGCGTTCGGGGATCGATTCTGCGGCCCAGGTCTGCAATCGCGGGGTCGCGGCCGGTGGTGGTCTCGGCGTGTTATTCGGCAGCGTCCTGCGGGCTAACGGAATACCCGCGCGAACCTTATGGGGTAAGACCATCCGGCCTACTGCGTCCGGCAAGGACCGCCCGACCGCGATCGAAGTCCGCTCCGAGTTTTATGCCAAAGGCATCGGCTGGGTCCCCGTCAACCTGGCAAAGTCCTGCGGCCAAGAGGATCCGTCGCCTTGGTTTGGCAACGACGACGGCACGCTGTTGCTGTTGCATTACGAGCCCTTCTTTTACAAGGGCGAGTACTTTGCCTTGCAGACGTTCCAGTGCGGCTACGGCGAGCAAGTCGGCAGTTGGAAGGACCTCAGCCTGTCGGAGACGCAGTTGGACACGGTGGAAGTCATCGGCGATAAGTAGATTCCTGTCTTGATTCGCTTCGCCTTTCCATACAACTTGGTGGATGGAGCCAAGAATCACGCCCTGGCACGCTTGAGTTGCACGGCCACCCAACCGGATTGGCTTGATGCTGAGCCCCTTTTGGTTGGCGACTTTTGATCTGACCACTCCCTCCCAAAAAAATCTCGACCCAAATTGCCGAAGAAACCCCCGAGCTTTTCGGCAGTTTGGGTCGAGAGATTACCAATAGCCGAAGGAACTGCCGAAATCACTCCTATGATGAAATCGGGACCACAAGCAGTGCCTCCCCATTCTTCTCCGAGAACTGTTACCGATGAACACTTTTCAGCTCCGAAAGGCTTTTACATTAATTGAGTTGCTGGTAGTGATTGCTATCATCGCAATTTTGGCCGCCATTCTTTTTCCGGTTTTTGCTCAGGCTAAGGAAGCCGCAAAGAAGACATCCTGCCTCTCTAACCAAAAACAGATAGCGCTTGCTTGGCCAATGTACGCGAATGACTTCGATGACACTATGGCCACACCGGTCACGTATAACAATACACCGGCAGGTGGATTGTTCGGCGAGCAGTACCCCCTTTACGCTAACTGGTTCACCGGTTTTTCACCTATCCAAGGCGGCAGTGATATCACGCATGGATTGCTTTACCCCTACATGAAGAGCACGGGCCTTTCCAATTGTCCTTCCGCATCAGGGTTACCAAATCCGAGCGGAATGGAACCGGTGGCATATGGTCTCAACATGGGTCTCTATTTTGGAGCGGATATCGAGATTGGGGCCGCATTCCCAACTTCTAGTTCCGTTAACTACAGCACGGTAACTCAAACAGCCGACACTATTCTCTATGGTGATTCGGCTACGGCGGCGTGGGGTAACGGAATTCAGCGAGGCGGTGAAATTCTCTTCTTCGGGCAGCCCTGCGTAGCCGCCGAAGGCTTGGCCCATGGTCTTCACAGTACGCAAGCAAACTTTAGTTGGCTTGATGGGCATGCCAAGTCGATGCACGTAGATACTTCGATCCAGAAAAGATGGGAGCCTATCGATCCCAAAGATGAAGATGCTTGCATCGCTGCAAACATAGGAGATCTAACGAAGGGCCCTATCCCATCTGGGGACCCCTCTTCTTGGTGGGGAACTCCCGCTGCAGGCCCGAGCGCCTATTACTATCTACTTCAGAAGCCCTGATGCGGAATCTCTCAAAACAGCTCAGACAAGGATCGGGAGCGTTTCTGATCCTTGGGGCTCTGGTGTTGTCTCTCCTTCTCACAGGATGCCAGCCGCAAAACGTCGCGCCGAAGTTGGCGCCCGCAAAGCCGCTAAGTCAAGCCGAAGAAGGCTTTTTGAAGCAGGTAGAGGACTTGCCTCAAGCCGATCGCCAAGCGTTTTTAGCCAAGCACCGAACCGAATTGATGGGCTTCTCCAGGCAAAATAGCACGTTTGGCCAAAGGCTCAACGCCGACTTAGGGGTTAAACCTTCTGGGAATTGAGGAACACATTATGAGAACCACTAAAAACATATGCTTTGGCGGAGTATTGCTGGCATGTCTGGGTAGTGCAAGCATAAGCATGGCTTCCGACCTCCACATCGGCGACACCATCCCTTCCCTTAAAGTCGACCGATGGATGAAAGGAACCCCTGTACCTCGATTTGAGAAGGGCAAGATCTATGTGGTCGAGTTTTGGGCAACATGGTGCGGCCCATGCCGGCAAGCAATGCCGCACTTATCCGAGCTTGCGAAGAAGTATGCCGGTAAGGTCACCTTCATCGGCGTCGATATTTGGGAAGACCAGCACTCGAAGCCGGGCGAGAACCTTAAAGCTAAGGCGGACAAATTCGTCGTCCAAATGGGCGATCGTATGAGCTACAACGTTTGCGCCGGCTCCGACGATGGATATATGTCCAAGAATTGGATGACGGCGGCCGGCCAAAGTGGAATTCCGGCGACATTCGTAGTCGGAAAGGATTCCACGCTTCAGTGGATAGGGCATCCAATCGATCTAGATGAGACGATTAGCCAGATAGTAAACGACAAATATGATGTCAACGCGTTCGCCACGAAGACCAATCCTGCGATCGACAAAGCCAAGGGCCAAGAGGCGCTGGGTCTCAAATTCTATGAACCGGTAGACGAAGCACTTAAAGCGAATAACTTTGATCTCGCGATCAAGGCCGCCGACGACGCAATGGCGAAGTGCCCGAAGATTTATAAGTTTGGCTTAGCGATGAAGAAGTTTGAAACCATTGCCAAGCATCGCCCGGGCCTAGCCTATGCGGCGGCAATGCAAGTGGAATCCGATCCCGACCAGCGATGGATGGCATCGGAGGTCTATTCAATGACGCCTAACCTCGATAAAAGGTGCTACCGGTATGCCCTTGCATTCTTCCTAGAAAAATATAAAGACCAGCCCAACAACTTTGCCGCTCCAGCCCATTACGCGTATACGTATCGGCAACTGGGCGAATCGAAGAAGGCGGCTGAGTTTTTCCAGCAGTACGTCGATGGTCTCACAAAAGCCAAGGTCGATCCCGTTACGTTGGAGGCCAGCAAGAAGGAACTCCTGGAATTCAAAGAAGCCGCCAATAAGTCTTCCAACTGATTCCCCTTACTAAGGGCGCAGCCGCCTCGGGGGCGGTCGCGCCCCTTTGCGCATCACTTCCTCATGGTTTCCTCTCGATATTTCGGCCAATACTACTTGGAGATGGAAGGTGATGCTCCGCAAGGTCTGGATTACGCCCTGATCGGCAGGAATGTCAAGCGATCTCGAATCAATCAGGGCCTTAGTCAAACGGAACTCGCCATCAGGGGCGGCGTGGACCTGGCAAGCGTCTACCGGGTGGAAAGGGGCACACGAACGCGGCGACAAACGCTGAAGAAAATCGCGGCGGGTCTCCGCATCCTGTTCGAGGATCTGCTCATTGAAAAGACGTTCACCGGCGGCGAATCAAGCTTCGCCATTAATCGCACGAGCAACGCGAAGTGGTTTCCCGTCCAAGACAAGCGCCTAAGAGCGCCGGCCGACCAAATCGATCGCTGCCAAGACCCCGTCGAGAGGCAACGACTCGGAGGGCTTGGGCTCGTTCCATGGTTCATATGCCCACCTACGGTTATCCCAAAGAACGGCCCCGGCATGGTCCTCTTAGAGATCTTCGACGAGCGGTTAGAGCCTCTCAATGCCGAATTCTATGAAGATGCCGCACTGTACGTTCTCGACGGAGAAGCAAGCGTTTCGATCGGTCAGGAAACCGTCAACCTTGAGAAAGGCGACTGGATTGCCTACCAAGCCAAGGATCTGGGCCGGATCGCGGTCGTGCCTCCGTGTGAGGTTGCCACTTTGCTCTGGGTTGGAGCGAATCGCGTAAAGAAAGCCCAATAAACGCGCAATGTAGTCTGCCGATGCACCGCGTTCGAAAGGCTATTCGAAATACACCGCCACGTCGTACGTCTTCCGACCCGTTGGGTGCGATTGGCCGCCGTCGTCTACGCGGTCGGGGCCGATGCTGTAGAGGATGATCCCTGGGGGTTTTGTTAGGTAACCGAAAGGGTTTCCACTGAAGGGATCGGTGGACAATGCGCCGAGGGAGGGCAGGTGGGCGGGGAACGTTGAGGTCTTTGCGCGAGCCTCCAGTAGAGTCAAAGCGGTCTCCGTTAGCCGGAACCGCATCTGCTGCGAGGCGACGCGGTCCGTGAAGAAGCGGGGGTGCGGGAACAAGGCGTTGGCGATGAGATTGGACAGGGAGTGGTCGGCCCCGACCTGGTGGCGGATTGTGCGACCTGCTTCCGCCAGCCGGCTCCATGTCGCGGCATCAGGCTCTCCGGCGGGCGCTCCCCAAGCGGAAAATAACGCCACGTAGGCCGCGATCAGCTTCTCTTCGGAAGCGCGTTTGAATTCGGGGGTCCAGAACAAAGAAAGCAGATCGCGGGAGAAAAACCGGAAGTTCTCGTCGATGTCCCCGAGCGTCTTCGCCTGGTCGATCGTCGCCAATGCTCGGACAAGGTCCGTGCGAAAGGCGGCCCGAAAATCTGGCAGCGAACCGAACGAAGCGTGAAACGATCGCGCCGCCGCTAAGAAAGACGGATCGTGCCCGCGCGCGCGAAGAAGCTTGTCCAGAATCCCCTCCGCCGTCCCCTCGATCGAGCCCGCTGCGGTGAGATTCTCCGAAAAGGGCTGTTGTTCCAGGTGCAGCGCCATCCGGTGCACCACCTGGAGATCCGCAAGCGCTTCCTTGCCGCCGGCACGGGCCTGCGCGGCAAATCCCAGGGCACGTGCGAACCGCCTCAGATGGGCCAGGTGCGACAAATCCGGGTGGGTTACGTGCGTCCAATCGACGGGAAACTGGCACTTCGGCAGCCGGGATGCACCCCGCAGGGCCTCGAAGAGCGGCGTCAAGCGTCCAATCGCCGCCTTCGCCGAAGAAACATCCTGCGGAGTGGCCCCCGCGACCACCGCGGGCTCGACGACCGACAAATCGTCGCCCACCGAGGACCCGGGCGTGTCCATTTCGAAGGCCCGCGCGTAGACGGTGGCCGCGTTTTCGGCGGCCGGCAGCACGGGAAGGTGAACTTCCGCCGGGGTAAGGGGGAGACCAACCCGCTGCGCTTCCGTTTGCTCCGTTCGGAGCCGGGAGGCGCTGCGCCGGACGTCGACGTTCACCCACCCGATCCCGAACAGGAGCACGAAGACGAGCCCGCCGCAGCCGATCCCAAGCCCCTTTTTGACCCGCCGATTCATGCGAAACCTGAGAAGCCCCGGTCGGATGGGCGGGGACTACAGCCGCAAAATCTTCTGCAGGAGCGCTTTTTGCGCGTGCAGGCGGTTTTCAGCCTGATCTGTCGTCCTACTTTGTGGCCCATCTATCACATCTTCGGTGACCTCAAATCCCCTTCGGGCGGGCAGACAATGCAAGAAGATAGCTTCCTTGTCCGCCATCGACATCACGCGGCGGTTGACCTGGTAGGCGTCGAACACTTTGAGCCGGTGCTCTTGTTCGTGTTCATCACCCATAGAAACCCATACGTCCGTGTACACCACGTGCGCGCCATCCAAACCTTCTTCCAGCTCGGTGGTCTGGGTGACGCCCTCCATCGCTTCCAGCTGGAAGTTGGCGGGGCCACAGAGGGTGAAGGGATAGCCCAGCCGGGACGCCAGCTTGGCCAATGAACGAGCCACATTGTTCCCGTCCCCAACGTAGGTGATCTTCACCTTCTCGTTGCCAAACGCCTCCTGGATGGTCTGCATATCCGCCAGGGCTTGGCAAGGATGCTCCCACTCCGTGAGTGCGTTCACGACCGGCACGTTCGAGTGCTCGGCCAGTTCGAGGAGGTGGCGGTGCCAGTAGAGCCGCGCCACGATGAGGTTGCACCAGCTCGCCAGGTTCGTCGCGACGTCCTTAATCGGCTCTCGGGAACCCATCGCGATCGAGTCTTTTCCGAGGTGGATGGGGTGCCCGCCGAGCTCGCGAATGGCGGTCTCGAACGAGACTCGGGTGCGGAGCGACTGCTTCTCGAAGACCATCGCGACCGTGCGTCCTTCCAGCGGTTGAATGACCGAAGGCGCCATCGCGCGCCGCTTCTTGGAGTAGGCGGCGAGGTCCAAAATCTCCTCCATCTGGTCGACACTGAGGTCGTCGATCGAGAGGAAATCGTGCAGCGACCTCGGTTCGACGACGACTTTCATCGTCCTTGCGATCGAAGGCATTTCGACGCCCATCACTTCCGCGATGGTGCCCAGAGCCCGGATGAGCTGCTCTTCCGAGACGACGAGCGGCGGCACGAAGCGCAGCGAAAGATCGTCGGTCGCGTTGATGATCAGCTTCCGCTCGAAGCAGCCGCGGACGACGTCCCGGGCGATCGGTTTATCCAAAATCGCGCCGAGGATCAAGCCCTTGCCGCGCACTTCGACCACCCCGGGGAGCCGCCGGAGCGCATCCGCGAAGAACGCCCCAAGCTGGGCGGTGTGCTCTAAAAGATCCTGGTGCTCGATGGTATCCAGCACCGCCAGCGCGGTCGCGGTCACCAGCGGGTTTCCGCCAAAAGTGGTGCCATGATCGCCCGGTTCTAGGATGCCCATACCCTTATTCGCGACCAGCGTCGCTCCGATCGGGAGTCCGCCGGCGAGGCCCTTCGCGAGTACGACGACGTCCGGTTTGAGTCCGCAATGCTGGTACGCGAACCATTTGCCGCTCCGGCCGATGCCGCACTGGACCTCGTCCAAAATCAGGAGGGCGTCGTGCTCGCGGCAGAGCCGCTCGGCTTCCTTCAGGTACTCCTCGGAGAGCGCGTAGATGCCGCCTTCGCCCATGATCGTCTCCAAAATGATCGCGGCGGTCTTGTGGCTGAAGGCTTCGCGAAGTTCGCTTAGGTCGTCGATCGCGACGTGCACGAAGCCCGGCACGAGCGGCTCGAACGGCCGCTGATACTTCCGTTGCGCGGTGGCGGACAGCGCGCCCATCGTTCGGCCGTGGAACGACCGGTGGAGCGAGATGATCTCGTAATCGCCGTCCGGCCGCTTGCGATTGCCGTGCTTCTTGGCGATTTTAAGGGCGGCCTCGACCGCCGTGGCGCCGTCGTTCGCGAAGAACACGCGCTCCATGCCGCTGATATCGCAGAGACGCTTAGCGAGCTGCGCCTGGGGCGCGGTCAGCAGGTGATTGCTCACGTGCATGAGCTGCTGAGCTTGGCGGGTGATGGCGGCGACGATCGACGGATGGCAGTGGCCGAGCTGGCACACGGCGATTCCCGCGAGAAGGTCTAGGTATTCGTTGCCGCGGTTATCCCAGAGCGAGCAGCCCGAGCCCTGCACGAACAGGCCCGGCATTCGGTTGTAGGTGTGGAGGACGTAGTCGTCGTCCAGAGCCTTGATGACATCGTATTTCAGCATTTATCTTTTTAAAACTTGTGTGGAGCGGCACGCGAGAGGGCCAGGAAACGATAAATGGGGGAGCGAGGGAGAAGCGGCGTCTGCTTCATAGGGTGAGGGGCCCGGCTCCCCTAAATACGGAAGGCACGACGGCGGGACACGCCATAGCGGCGTGGGGCATCAAAGGCAAAGGAAAGGGTGATGCCTACCATCCTCGGTCAAAACGTTACCCCATTTTGAAATTCGTTCTCGATGCGCAACCTTGCGAAATCGGATATCGTTGACTATAATGGCGGAGCATCCGGATGAAGCCGAAGGGGGTATAACCCTCGCGGCGCGAACCTCCGGTCCGCGCAATCCGTCCCATCGGGGACAACACTCAGGAGGTGTTTAATGACAAAGAAGATTTTCGCGCTCGTAATGGTGATTAGCGTTCTCAGTGCATTCGTTGCGGGTTGCAGCAAGGGTGAAGATGCCAAGACCGACGCTCCGGCGACGACGACTGGCGCAGCCGACAAGACTGCTACCACGACCGGCGACGCTGCCAAGTAAGTAGCGCTAACATTTAGCGAGTAAATACGGCCCGGATGGTTTCCATCCGGGCCGCTCGTCGTTTTTAGGGTCCGCCTCCTAAAGTTTTTCACTTCGAGATGGACCCCTTTCCTGCCCCGCGGCTCTGCGTCCAACGGGGCGGGATTGTTAATTTTTGAGATTTTTTGGAGACCGCGCCATCGCCGGACCTTCGGTTCCGCCTGAATTAAACGCCGGCTTCCGCCTTCGGAGCGCCCTCGTATTTGCCTTCCATGATGAGGTCGTAGGCGCCGCTGAGATACCACTTCTCCAGCATCTGCGCGCGATGGACGGGCATCGGGTGCGTGTAGTACTGACCCATCAGGAGGAACAGGAGCATCTTGCCGATCTGGTCCAGCGGCTCCGCGTCTTGGTAGGTGCGGGCTTGATCCATGAACGCCTCCACACTCTGCTCGTTGGCGAAGCGGTTCGGTCCGGCAGCCATCGAGAGGAGGGAAGAGAGGGTCGTATCGAGGTTCTGAGCGACCAGCAGGCCGGCGCGGTCCGAGGTGATCTCGGCTTGGCGCGACCACTCGTACATCGCCATGATGAGCGCCTGGGTGGCGATGTCGCTGGCGCCAAAGGTTCGGCGCCCTAACGCATCTAGGAGGGGCATCAGGACGCTCGCCACGGAGAAATAGAGGATGTGGTTCGCCTTGATGTGGCCGAGCTCGTGACCGATCAGATAGTAGAGCTGCTCGTCGGTCAGGTTATTGATGATGCCGCTGCGGATGGTGATGTAAGGGCGCTCGACGCCGCCCGCGAACGCGTTCGGATAGGGGTCGCTTGCCACGTAGAGCTCCGGCTCCGGCATATCGAGCACACGGCAGGAATCTTGGAGAATGCCGTAGAGTGTGCTGTACTGCCGGGGCCCGCAGCGAACGGTCATCGCCATGTTCTGGCAGTACATCCAGCGGTCTAACCCCAGTTCGTAGAATTTCTGGATCACCTGGGGGAGCAGGGGGACTCGCTTCAGTTTGTCCAGGGCCCACCGGTCCGCATCGGACGTGAAAGCGTCGGCGGTGATGCCGGTGAGAATCTTGCGTTCGGCCATGTCTAAGCGTACGCGATGCGGCCCGCGAGGTTTCGCTCGAATCCCAACTGGGGCTTTTCGCCTACGGTTTGTAACCCCGTCACGCGCGGGACGGTATGGACGTTCAACTCGGATTTAGCGAAGGAGCAAGCGATGATTTTTGGAGACGTGTTTTCGATCGTGATGGCGGTAGTGGCAATCTTTCTGACCGGTTGGGCGACCATGATCGCGATGGCCTTGCTCTGTCCGGGCGCGGCGGAACGCGCGCGAAAGGCGGCTCTGGAACCTAAAAAGGCCTTGGTTCGGGGGTTAATGCTGCTCCTGACCGTCGGTCTGTTGGGGGTGGTTTTTATTGCGATCCCGAATCCGTTGACCAAATTTGTGGGCTGGGTGTTGGTGCTTGGACTGCTTGCCATCTCCGGAGTGGGCACGGCGGGGATTTCGTTAAATGCGAGCCGTCGCCTGCAGGATATGGATGAAACCATGCCGGCTTACGGCGCGTTCGTGCGGAGCTCCGCCTACATCGCGGGCGCAACGATTCTGCCCTTGGTCGGCTGGTTCTTCATCGCGCCTCTCCTGCTAATCGCCTCGATCGGCGCCGGTTGGAAGGCAGTCATGCATGCTCCGGGCCGCGTCGGCGCTCAAGAGGCCGCATGACATGGTCTCCCGCCGCCAGCTGATTGGTTTAGGGGTCGGTGCCGGCGTGGTCGCGGCGGCCACCGGCTGCGACCGGGTTGCCGCTCACTTTCGGACCCGGGCGGACAAGGAAGCCTTCGCCGTTCCTCCGTCCGGGGGATCTGATGGCGCGCGCCTGTTTGGGCGCGCGGGGTTCGGGCACCGTCCGGGCGATCTCCTTGCCTATACGAGGGACGGCCATGAGGCCACAGTCGAGCGGCTGCTTCGCGCCGATGTCGAGGAGGAGCGGACGCTGAAGGCGCAGATTTCGCACCTCGAAGTATTCCGAATCGACGCCGTCGAGCTCCCGGACTGGCACGGTGAGGAATTGATGCGTCAGCTCCAACAGGCCGCCATCTTACGTGCCGTCTACGGGGCGAACCCGCTCAAAGAGCGAATGGCCGACTTCTGGACCGACCACTTCAACATCTTCGGCAAGAAGGATCTCGGGGCCTTTCGCGCGGGCTACGACCAAGAGGAAGTGATCCGACCTCACTCGCTCGGAACGTTTCCGGACATGCTCCACGCCAGCGCGAAGAGTCCCGCGATGTTGGGCTACCTGGACAACGAGAAGAGCCAGAAGGGCTCTCCCAACGAGAACTATGCCCGCGAGCTGATGGAGCTTCACACCCTGGGGGTGGACGGCGGCTATACGCAAAAAGACATTCAGGAAGTCGCCCGCTGCTTCACGGGCTGGACGGTCGAGGACCGATTCCTGCACGCCCGCGGCAGCTTCCGCTTCGATGCCGACCGGCACGATACGGGGGAGAAGCTTGTGCTCGGCCAAAGGATTCCGGCCGGAGGAGGCGAGGACGACGGTCTCACTGTCCTCAAGATGCTGTGCGAGCATCCCTCGACGGCGAAATTCTTGGCGAAGAAGATGTCGCGGGCTTTCCTTGGCAAGCGGGTGCCGGCGGTGGAATCACGGGTTGCCGCCGCCTATCTGAAAACGAAGGGGGATATTCGCGCGATGATGCGGGCGCTCCTCATGTCGGACGAGTTCCTGACGGGGCCCCCGATTTTGAAACGGCCACTGGATTTGGTCGCCTCTTCTTTGCGCGCTCTCGATGCGACGACCGACGCGGACACCGCCATCATCGACCACCTCGGCGCCATGGGGCAGGTCGCCTATGAGTGGCCGATGCCGGATGGATTCCCGGTCAAGACTTCCGCCTGGTCCGGCTCGATGCTGCCCCGCTGGAACTACGCCTTCGCGCTCGCGAACAAGAACATCCGGGGCACTTACGTCGAAGATCGAGAACTGACCCTGGAGCAACAGCTAGAGGCTTTGTTTGGCCGGCCTTTGACGCTGGATGACAACGAACTCCTCCTGGCGTGCCGGGTGGATGGCTTGGGCGTGGCGATGGCCAGCCCGGAGTTTCAATGGCGATAAACGATTGGCAAACCTGCGATCCCCGGCTAAGCGTTACTCGCCGGGGGCTTCTTCTTGGTGGGGCGCTGGGGGTGGCGGGTTGGCTCAGTCAGCGCTCGGCTTTGTCCCAGGTCGCGCTCCATCCTCGCGGGGAGAACCGGAATATTTTGGTGGTGGTCTTCCTGCGCGGCGGCGCGGATGGCCTTAGTTTGCTCGTGCCGCATGGCGACGATACGTACTATCGCATGCGGCCGAACCTATCCATACCGAAGTCTTCGCTGCACAACCTAGACGGTTTTTTCGGGTTGCATCCGGCGATGGCGCCTTTGGTTCCACTCTATGAATCGGGAACCTTGGCGGCGCTGCATGGGGTGGGGTCGGACGACCAGACGCGCTCCCACTTCGAGGCGATGAATACGATGGAACGCGGGGTGGCCCGGCGCGATGGACCCCAGTCGGGCTGGATCGCGCGGTACTTGTCGGCCACGGAGTCGAAGCACGATTCGCCCATGCGCGCGGTCGCAGTCGGGTCGACTTCGCCCACTTCCCTGTTCGGCGCGTCGCATGCCACCACGTTCGAGAATCTGGCCGATTTTCGTTTGAAGGCTCCGGCCACGGCGCATAAGTCTTTGGAATCGCTTTATGGGCGGGGCGAGGATGAGATCTCTTCGTCCGGTCGCGACACGTTCGTGGTTCTGCGCACCTTGGAGAAGGTGGATGCGGCCAAGTACAAGCCTTCGCATTCGGCGGCGTATCCGGATTCGGACCTTGGTTTTGGGCTCAAGCAGGTGGCGTGTCTGGTTCGCGCCGACGTTGGGCTGGAGGTCGCTTGCCTCGATAAGGGCGGTTGGGACACCCACGTCACCCAGGGCGGGCAGGTCGGCTGGTTGCCGGTTCAGATGGGGGATCTGAGCAAGTCTTTGGCCGCCTTCGCTACGGACATGGGTCCAGAGATGAGCCGCGTCACCGTGGTGGTCATGAGCGAATTCGGACGGCGCATCGCGGAAAACGCGGGGCTTGGCACCGACCATGGCCATGGCGGCGCGATGTTCACGCTTGGCGGCGGAGTAAAGGGCGGCCGCGTGCATGCCCGTTGGGCGGGTCTGGATAAGCCGGTGGGTCCGGGCGACGTGGGGGTTACGACCGACTACCGCGACGTGCTGGCGGAAGTTTTGAGGAAGCGGATGGGGCTGCGGGATAGTGGCGCGGTTTTCGCTGGCTATGAGCCCGCGCCGGTCGGAATCTTTAGCTAGTCGCCAACCTTCTCGCGGATCGACTTCTGGATGTCGGCGACCTTCTGGGCGGCGTCATCGTACGTCTTCTGAGCTTGGTCGAGCTTGGCGTGGAGGTCCTGGTAGCTCTTGTTGGCCGCGTCGAGTTTGGCGCGCACGTCTTCGACCGTCTTGTCGGCGTTGTCCTTCATCTTGCGGGCATCGTCAACCTTGTCATCCATCTCCTTGTGAAGCTTCTGGATGTCGATCGCGGCGCGGATTCTTTCGAACTGCGCCTTCGCGTCGTCCAGCCGCTTGCCGGGTTCGAGTTTCGCGGTCGCGTCCTTGAGTTGGTCTTCGGCGTGGGTTAACGCTGCCATCGCGGATTCAGGGGTGAGCTTGGAGACCTCGTCCGACGTAGATTTCCAGGCTTTGCCAACGACCTGCGCGGCTTGATTTCCGTACGCCTTGCCGGTGGCGATGACGTCATCGCGCTCTTTTTGCGAAGCATGCACAAACCAATACCCCGCCCCCACGAGAACCGCAAGCCCGATGAGCTTCTTAAACATCAAGACCTCTTACGCAGGCGGCGTGGCTCCGGTTGCTTATCGCGGCGCGATATCAAGAGAAAGGGCGATAATATCCTTCGCTCAGAAAGCAAGAAAGCGTATCATTGTTGCGCGGGGCGCGACGTGAAACGCACTCCTTGACTTGATCCAAAGAAGAAACGCGCGATGCCCAACCTTGTCAATCTAGATGCCTTGATACCTCGCCAGGATCTTGAACCGGGGGTTACGATCCCGGGGCAAACGCCGAATACGCCGTCATTCAAGATGCTTGAAATGGAGATCGACAACAACACGCGATACCAACTCCGCAAGCCAGGGTTTCAGCGTGAGACAAATGCGTGGGACCCAAAAAAGATCGTCGATCTCATCAAGAGCTTTTTGGACGGCGATCTCATACCGGCTGTAATCGTATGGAAAGCTCACGACGGAAGCATTTTCGTAGTCGATGGATCTCACAGGCTTAGCGCCCTGATAGCCTGGGCGATAAATGACTACGGCGACGGAGTCACATCACGCGAATTCTTTCAGAACCGAATTCCACAAGAACAACTCGATGCGGCGTCTGCCACGCGGAAATTGGTAGACAAAACGGTTGGCACTTACGCTGCGGTCAAACTTGCCGGAAGGCACGACGGCACAGGAACTCCAGAACAGACGCGTTGGGGGCGGGAGCTTTCCACTATCGGGATCAATCTCCAGTGGATTCATGGCGGAGTCGAGAAAGCCGAAAGGTCATTCAAGGCGATTAATGGCAAAGCGACCCCCATTGATCCAACAGAGATGCGGATGATAGATGACCGCAAGAAGCCTTTTGCTTTGGCGGCAAGAGCTATAAGCCACCGGGGGACAGGCCATTCTTACTGGGGGCAGTTCCCAAAGGAAACGAAAGATGCTATCGAATCCGCTGCCTCGGAAATACACAAAATGCTTTTCGAGCCGGAGTATTCAGATACCTTTGATACGATCGAACTTCCGGTTGCGGGCAAAGCTTACTCGGGAGAAGGTGTAAAGCTAGTCTTCGATCTAGTACTCTACGCCTCCCGCGGACGACGTTCGCCCGGCGCGGAACGCACCCTCTTTGGTTCTTCCGAAGCCCCCACGTCTCTAAGCAAAGCACTTGATGACGAGTCAGGAGAAGAGACCCTTGAATATCTCAAACTCGTCCGCAAAACAGTTGATCTGATTACTGGTATGTCCACGGGGTCGCTCGGCCTTCATCCGGCGGTCTATTATTACAGTTCTACTGGATCAAGGCAACCAGCGGCGTTTTTTGCTGCCATCCATTTCCTTCAGGAACTGAGATATCGTGAAAAACTCATCGAGTTTACAGGTCATCGCAAGGAATTTGAAGAGTTTCTTGTGAAGTACAAGGACTTTATAAATCAAACCGTTCGGAAGCGCGGCGGCGGTCCACGCGGTATTCCTAACATGGTCGAATTGTTCAACAGTATCTATGAAGGTGTTTCCGCAGGGCATTCTGAGGGCAAGATAGCCCAGAATATTGTTAAGCGCCCAAATCTGGAATTCTTAAAAATTCCATTGCCAATTACCGGCGGATTGAGCAAGAGCGGTGCCAGTAAAACCGCCAAGAATGCTGCGTTTATTCGGGAAGCGCTCGCGAGCGCAATTCCATGCGCCGAGTGTGGCGCGAGAATCCATCGAAATTCGTTCAGCCGAGATCACAACAAGAGGCGCGAGGACGGTGGTGACAACTCATCGGCAAATCTTGTTATCACCCATTGGTTTTGTAATTCAGGCTACAAAGAACACAGGGTAGCCATGGAGAAAAAGAAGGCTAAGGGCGACGCAGCTTCTTAGCTATGGCGTTCCGCGCCTTGCAGCCGATGTAGGCCTCATCACTTCGACTTCATCCGCCAGCTCTTCTCGCCCGCGGTTCTGAATTGCGAGTCGGACGCGGTGGAACACGAACCACGCAGATTTCTTGGTGATCTCCAATGACCGGTGAAGTTCGTACGGCGAAATGCCGTTCTTGGCGTTGGCAATGAGCCAAATGCTGATAAGCAACTTATCAAGGGTCAATCGCGAGTCTTGGAAGATGCTCCTTCTTGACGCCGAACTGCTTCTTGCAGGTCTTGCACTGCGAAGATTTTTCCCGGTCAAAAAAAATGTGTGTTGGCAACCATGATAGAACGGGCAAACGACTCCGTTCGGCCATCGCAAGTTGATCGCGAACTGCCAAGCCACGTCCGCATCAGCGAACATTCGGGTTGCTTCAGCAAGGCTCTTCGGCGCCTTCACTCCGTTCATGACGAAGCCAGCACACCAGGTTTATCTGAGCCAAGTATATCAGCGCCAAGACAAGCACAATAGTAGAGGCATCTCTTGGCGTGGCCAGGGACTCGCTTAGAGCGCGCATGCCGGCGGCTGGAAAATCCATCTGCGGACGAAGCATCAATAATGAACTATGGGTATGCAATCCTTCCCACAAGGGCCGAGAACCAAGCGGAGCTTTCGGTCATTCCAGGATTCACAAGTTCTCGGCTTTGATGATCCGTCACCGAGGAATTATGAATCTGCTCACTTTGGGAAGCTAGATTCGGTCAAGAGTGCATACCCATAGAAATGAAATGGTCGGACCTGGGCGCCCCTATGAATCGAATCACCATCGGCAAATTCCTCCTGGCGTCGGTCGCTTGCATCGCGACGGCGAGTGCGCAGCGTGGATCGCTGCCGGTTCGATGGGTGGTGAGGCCGCTCCTGAGCGCGCGCACCGTGGCGTTTGCCCCCAGCGGGAAGAGGCTCGCGGTCGGCGGACGGGGCGGGGTGCAGGTGAAGACGACGGCCGATCCGGAGTTCCACAACCTTCCCACTCGGTCCTACGACGTGACCGCGATCAAGTTCGCGCCCGATGGCCGGACGCTGTCCGTTTTCGGATACGACAACGTAGATTTTCGGCTTGAGATTTGGAATGCGGAGACCGAGCGCCTCCTCGCTACCGTTCCGAGCGACTACACCGATAGCTTGCCCGCCTTTGCGTTCTCGCCGGATGGAAAGAGCTTTGCGGTGGGCGGGGTTAAGCTCGGCGCCGGTTCGGTAAAGCTGTACGACACGAAGGAATTCCACCTCGTCCGCTCCTATGCGACGTTCGCGACCAAGGTTCAAGCCCTAGCGTTCTCGGCGGATGGAAGCACGATCGCGCTGGGCGGCACGGGGCCGACCGGGGGGATTTTGGAGTTCTCGGATTCCGCCAAGGGCAGGGTCACGCGGCGGGTCTCCATGCCGGGCGCGACGTCGGTCCCCGCGATCGACTTCTCTCCGGAGGGTCGGTATTTCGCGGACACTTACGTCGACGCCTACGGAATTTCGCTGGAGCTGCGCAAGGGCACGGGCGCGTTCCTCCGCCGGCTTCCCACCCATGCCGACTACGCGCTGAACGGCGTCTCCTTCACTTCGGGCGGAAAACTGGGCCTCTGCGGCCAAACGAATGCGGCCCCCTACGGCCTCATGGAAGTTTGCTTCGTCGAGCAAGGAGACCGGCTTTTCGATCTGGATACGACGGGAGCGGCCACCGAATTCGACGGTTTGTCATGGTCGAAAGGGGGCCAAAACCTCGCCGGCGCCGGCTTCAACTCGTTCGAATTGGACTCGGGCTTGAGCGATCCCCTCGAAATTTGGGGGCGATCCCTCGACTTAGAGGCGACGTACCAGACGGCCCTCCCCGTCGGTTATCGTAACCTCGCGTATTCCCCGGATAACCGGCTCCTGGCATCCGATACCGGAGTGCGGGAATCCGGGGCCCTTACCCGATTGGTCGAGCTAAGGGACGCCGCGACCGGCAACTTGCGCGCCCGGTTAGGCACGGGGGCGACGGCCTCGGTGAACGCCCTTGCCTTCTCCAAGGACAGCACCCTCTTGGCGTGCGGCGGGATGGCGGATGCGACGACGAGCTCGCTTGAACTTTGGAACGCGACCAGCGCTCAACGGTTCGCGATCCTGCCCACTAAGTTAGTGAACATCCAGGCGATCGCCTTCTCGCCCGACGGCAAGACGATGGCGGTCTCTGGCGCGGACGCTCTTTCCAGCGCGGTGGTTGAGCTTTGGGACCCCGTGACCTTAAGTGCGATGTCTATCCCGATCGGTGTTTCGGGCTTCGCGGGATCGGTCGCTTGGACGCTCGATTCCCAGTCGATTGTCGTCGGAGGAACCGGGCCGGCCGGCGGGTTTACCAAAGAATTCCGGGCTAAGGATGGACAGTCGATCATGTCGTTCGACTTCGGGTCCCCGACGACCCTCGATACCGTCGCGATGTCCCCCGATGGCCAAAGCATCGCGATCGGTGGCTTTATCAACCGGCCCGACACCAGTTGGTACGGCGGAATCGAGATCTTCAGCCTCTCGACCGGCAATTGGGTTTTGACGGTGGGCGACGGGTTTGCCGGGAGAGTCGTCCCCCCGATGGCCTATGCCGCGAGGGGCAATGTTCTCTTCGTCAACGAGGCCGCGTTCAGCACGTTCGACGGGTCCCAGATCTTCGACGGCAGCAACATCTTGGGCGCCCAGAACGTGGCCATTTCCCCGGACGGCCTCTCGATTGCTTGCACCTCGCTACCCCTTAACCGGTTCGGCATCACCGTCCTCGGCAATCCGTTCGCTAACTACGGTTTGTTGGACTCCCTTTCGTTCCTGTCAAGCTCGGTAAGACCGGGCGGATCGACGTTGGCGACGATTACTTTGGGATCGCCCGCGCCGGTTGGGGGTGTAAGGGTGGCGCTGACCTGCGACGACTCCTCTGTAAAGATTTCCCATTCTGCCTTCGTTCGGGCGGGCCAGACCACGGCCACGTTCGAGGTTCGCGTTGGTCCTGGGGCGCTGCGCTCTTCGTCCGCGATTACGGCTACGCTCGGAGGAAAGTCGGTTACTGCCGTATTGACGATTCCTTAGCTTGCCATGTCTGCCGCATCTGCCAGTGGTCTGCGAAATCGCGGAGTGATGATCTCCAGCGCGTCGGAAGACGTGGCCCGGCCCCGCGAGGTATTGGCGACGGTGCTGATGAACCGGGGTTTTCGTCCCATCCGGATGGAGGACGAGATGATTCGGGTCGGCGAGAACGCCAACACCGCCTCGCTACGGATGGTCCGGTCCGCAATCGCCTACATTTGCCTGATCGGTCAGCACCCAGGACAGACCTTGGCGGGGCCGGAGAATCCCGATGAATGGCCCGTCGCTCGACTGGAATTCGAGGAGGCAGTTCGGCTTCGGTTGCCCATTCTCGTTTTCGTTCTGGATGGCGACCACGAAGACGCATTCCGCAAACGGGCCATGGACGGTCGGGCCTATGAGGAGTTTTCGAGCGTGGTCGACTTCGAGGCGAAGGCGATTCACGCCGTCGCCCAACTCGCGACCGACCTTTACGACGCACGCAAAGAAGCCCTAGTCCGCATGAGATCGAAGGCGCCCGAGGTCGAACCCCATAGCGCTCCTCCGGCGATTCCGGAGCGGCCGGAGCTCTACGCCGTGCCTCGCTACCCGGCCGGGAATCCGTTTGTCGGCCGGATCGACGAACTGAAAACTCTCCAAGCGTGGGCGCAACCGGCCGACCCGAACCCGATCCTCCTTTTCCATGCGGTCGGGGGCAGCGGCAAGAGCATGCTGGCCTGGGAGTGGGTCACCAAACACGCGCCCGCGACGCGAGATTGGGCGGGCATCTTCTGGTATTCGTTCTACGAAGAAGGCGCCACGCCTACGGAGTTTTTGCGCCATGCCTTGGCCTACGGCGCGCGCAAAACGCTAGAGGAAATCGACGGCCAGTCCCTGCACGAGATTAAGCGGGCCTTGCTGCTTTTGCTGGACGCCGAGCCCTTCCTATTCGTGCTGGACGGTCTGGAGCGGATTCTCGTGGCCTACCACCGCGCGGACGCTTCCAAGATGCATGACGGTGCGGCGGATAGTGCCCAGGATGCCGTCCTCGATCAGGATGCGTCGAACACGGTTCATACCTCGGATGGCGTCTTCTTAAAGAAACTTCTATCGATTAGAAAGTCGAAGTTTCTCATTACCTCCCGGCTGGCGCCGAACGATTTAGTTGGCGCTCAACATGTAGTCTTGTCTGGTTTGCGCCCGGACGACGCGGTCGCGCTCTTTCGTTCCTCGGGCATTACCGGCGCTGAGATCGAGATTCGCGACTACTTGGTTAATCATTGTGACTGCCACCCTCTTGTCATCATGGCGCTGGCGGGTACTGTGGTTCGTTCTTCCGCCACTTTAGACTTTGGCGGATGGCTGCGATCGCCGGAGGCCAATCGCCTTAACTTTACGGGCCTCGATTTAGTCGGGCAAAAGAACCGTATCGTCGAAGATGCGATCGAATCGTTAAACGATAAAGATCGAGACCTTCTAAGGTTAGTCGCAATCTTGCCTTCAGCAGCGGATATCAAGTTCTTGGAGGCTCTCAACCCGCATCTCCCTCCCGAGATCTCTGCGCCAGAGAAACGGGAAGCCCCTCGAAGCGCTTGGGATTGGAAGAGGCTCCTCAAGAAGGAACCGAGTCCGGCCGTCAAGGAGTGGGAGCAGTATGAGTTGGAAGTCGCCGCCCGGCTCGACTTAAAGGCCTTTCGGAATGCGCCTCGATTGCTGGCGGAGTCGCTCGGCAATCTTGCGCGTTGGGGGTTGATCCAGCGTGATCCCGGGACTTCCCTCTATGACCTTCATCCGGTCGTAAGGAGCGTGGTGGTAAGCGCGATGGGGCCGGGGGAAACCGAACGTCTCGGCTTGGGCGCAGTCGACCATTTCACTGCTCGCGCGCCGATCAGCTATAGGTCGGCCCGCAGTCTTCAAGACTTGGCCATACCTATCCGGATATGCAAACTTTACATCTCGATGCAAGATTGGGAGAACGCCGCCGCCGTTCTCATCGACGACCTCCAGTACGCGCTCACTAATAACTTAGAAGAATACAACGCATACCTCGAACTCGCGCAAGCCGTTCTCGGCTCCTTACCAACCACGGAGTGGCCAAAGAGGCCGTCGAGGACCTATGCGGATACCATCGGTTACGAAGCCGCCCGCTGCCTATCCCAGACCGGGCATCCGCGTGAGTATCAAATGATAAACGACCTCTTCTTGGCGCGAAGCTTAGCAGAGGAAAACATCAGGTGGCTTTGCACTTGTGTGAGCAACGAATTCTTGGCTGGGCCACTCAGTAAGAGAGAGCGAGTCTTAAGCATTAGTACGTCACTCGCGGACTTATCGGGTATTCATAGCCTTCAGTTTAGCGCTTTACTAGAGAAGTACCGTCTTTCCTTCCTTCTTGGTGATGTCGTTCAGGCCGAAGGGCTTTGGCAGGAACTTGGGGGCCTGGGTTTTGACTGGCCGAAGGGTAGGCAGGGCCAACCGGAATTCTGGCGCTGCTGCCAACTCTCGATCGAGAACCGGCTGACGGAAGAAGAGTTGGCGGCGGGACTGGATCTGACCATTCGTTCCGGAAATCGCTACTACCAGCGCCGCTTCCTCAATTTGAGTGCCGAATGGGCGCTTCGGCAAGGTCGTCTCGATAAGGCGCGGATAGATTGCGAGCAGGCGATCCAACTGGCCCGAAGCTCCAGGCTCCTCGACTCGGTGGCGGAATCGCTCGGCCTGCTTATTGAAGCGAAGATCGAGCCGGACTTGGCGGAAGATTTTCGCCGCCGCGTCGAGGCCCTGGAGGAGGCAGGCGCTTTGAACGTGGCGTACGCGCCCGAGATTTGGGAAGCGCTCGGCGAGACCGAAAAAGCCATCGAATGCGCGACCAAGTACTTCACCTGGGCCTGGGACGATGGCGAACCGTACGTCTACCGCGACCAACTAAACTTTGCGACCGAGCTCCTTATTCGCCTTGGAGCGCCCATCCCCGACCTCCCTCCTTTCGACATCGCGAAGGCCGAGAGATTTCCTTGGCAGGACGCCGTCGAGGCTTTGATCGCGAAAAAGCAACGAGAGTGGGATGACGACCTCTCCTCGACCGTCGACGCCTAGGGTCGGCGTTGCCTAGTTGGCCGGGCAATGAAATATTAACGCACAGGAAGGTGACTTGCCGTTTACACGTGAAAGGCGATAATAGATATTCGCTGAACTCAGGAGTTCTTTTGAATCGTAACGCCATTTCAACCATCGCTAAGGCCGCCACGGCAATCGCCATTGCCGCAGTCGGCGCCCTGGCCGCCGCCCAACAGACGGGGATTCAGAATCCGTTCCCTGTGAGGTGGTTGGACACGCCGATCGAAGCGGTGGAAGCCATCGCTTACTCTCCCCTCGGAGGCACGCTTGCGATCGGCGGCAACGGCGGCGTTCAGGTGATGTCGACCTCGTTTACCAACGTGCGAAGCCTCGCTACTTTGGTGGGCGACGCTCAGATGGTGCAGTTCTCTCCCGATGGAAAGACGCTGGCCGTTTCTGGCCGCGCCTACGATGGGGGCCGGATCGAGCTTTGGAATGTTTCGAGCGGGCGCCTCATCGTGACGCTTCCGGAGCGCGCGAACAACACTCCGGCCTTCGCGTTTTCGCCCGACGGAAAGACGATCGCGGTGGCCGGAGATAACACAAAGGTTGGCTGGGTGAACCTGCACGATGCGACCGATTTCCATGTGATCCGGACTTACCCAACCTACGCGACTCAGATTCAATCCGCGGCGTTTTCGTCCGACGGAATCTCGATCGCCTTGGGGGGCGTTCGGCAGGGCAAGGGAGTTTTAGAGTTCTGGGAGGCCGCTTCGGGCAAGCTTACGCGCCGGACGACGTTCGCCGGCGGTTACTCGGTCCGCTCCATGGCCTTCGCCGCTGACGGCAAGCATTTCGCGGACATCTTTATCGGCCAGACCGGTATCTCGCTTGAACTACGAAATGGCTCGGGCGCGCTCATCAAGCGATTGCCGACCCTTGCCGACTACGGCCTTTACACCCTCGCCTTCAGCCCCGACGGCAAGCAACTGCTGAGCTGCGGCCAAAAGAACGCCGAACCGAACGGGTTGCTGGAGCTTTGGGACGTTACGAAGGGTGCGCTCGTGAAGGATCTGCCGACGAATGCCACCAGCGGCGTCTTCGCGGTGGCTTGGTCGCCCGACGGCAAGAAGCTCGCAAGCGGAGGCTTCTGCGGGGATCAGTTTTACACCGGCAACTACGCTCCGCTGGAAATCTGGAACGCCGCCACCGACACTCTACAGGCCACCTACGCGGCGTCCAACACGGTCGGGGATAGCGCGGTCGCGTACTCGCCGGATAACCGAACCGTGGCGTCCGGCGCCAGCGTGACGACAGGCGGACCGCCCGCCATCGTGATTCAGCTGAGGGATGCCGCAAAAGGCACGTTGAGAGCAAACCTGCAAACGACCGCGACGGGCGGCGTGAATTCCCTCGCTTTCTCCAAGGACAGCACGCTTTTGGCTTGCGGCGGCATGAACAACAATCCTGCGGGATCCCTTCCGGTGTTGGAACTATGGGTCGCGAGTAGCGGTCGCCCGTTCGCGGCTCTGTCCAGCGGCTTAGGAATTATCCGGACGGTCGCGTTTTCGCCCGAAGGTAAGTCGCTCGCTGTTTGCGGCGCGGATCCGAGCAGCAATCCTGCGATAGAGGTTTGGGATCTCTCTACCCTCACGGCCAAGACCTTCCTGATCGGCTTCGGGGGCGTGGCCCAGTCGATGGTTTGGACGCTTGATTCGCAATCCGTCGTCGTTGCGGGAACAGAGTACGAAAACAATAGTTCGACCGGATTTATCGGGGTTTTCAGCACGCAAGACGGCCACCTGATCCGGTCCTTTAACTTCGGAGATTCGTCGGGCATCGACACGCTGGCGATGTCGCCCGACGGGAAGAACGTTGCCGCCGGCGGCTATAAGTTCGTTTTCGAGGTCGGCTACCTCGGCCGAGTCATCATTCTGAACCTCGCGAGTGGACAGCCGGTCACGCAGCTTCCTAACGTGAGGTACCCGACCCCGCAAATGGCCTTTTTGCCTCGGGGCGACATCCTCCTCGCGGGGGTCAGCATGTATCGCACGTCGGATGGCGCGCAAGTCTTTGAGGGAGAAGGCCCGATCGGAAGCGGGGGCCCCGCTCTTTCCTCGGATGGGCTCTTCATCGCCTACGCCGGCGTGTCGGTCGTCGAAAACCCGCTGGCGAACTATGGGTTGTTGAGCGCCGTTTCGTTAAAGTCTTCTTCTATAAAGGCGGGTAAATCGACAGTGGCGACGATAACACTGGCATCGTCGGCGCCGGCGGGAGGAGCTCGCGTGACCCTCAGTTGTGACAATTCCTTCCTGAGTCTGCCGGTTTCTGTCCTCGTTTCGGCCGGCAAAACCTCGGCCACGTTCACGGTCAAGGTTTCTGGGAACGCCACGACATCGTCGGGAACGATCACGGCGTCATGCGCCTTTAAGTCGGTTTCCTCCGCGTTGACGATTCCGTAGGGTGTTTTGCCTTTGCTAGCGGTCCCCAAGCCCCTAAAGGGACCCGGGGCAAGAACTACTGACCAGTCGCGGGAAGGCGCAAGCCGTCCAGGCTCCACACCGATGCGTACTCGACACGCCGGCGCAGGTCCATGCCGACCTTTCCGTTCGGGTAATTTCCCGGGCCGCCAGACGATCCGCCGACCCCCAACACGGAGGACAAGGCATGGGCCATGAAGGAGCCTCGGATGGCGTACCACCAGTCGGTGTTGTGAAGTTGGTCGCTATACATGGTTCGTGGCGACGCGTTCACCTGCCAACCGAAGCCGGGGGTGTTTGCGTAGGTCACGCTCGGGAAGAGGCTCACGATGGAGGGCAACTTTGCGTTGTATTCCTGGATGTGCCGGTTCTGTTGGGGCGTGCCGCCGGCCCAGTATTCCTCGTTGTCTAAGACCATGGGGCCGGTCCAGCCGTCGGCTCTCGCTTGAACGATGAACAACCGGACCTGCTCGGCGAAGAGGTTCGGATCGATTCCCGAGCCATTGCCGTCGTTCACGCCCATCACGTAGTACCAAGCCGTCGAGGATGGCGCCGCCCCGAGCGCAGTTAGGGTCGATTCGGAGTTCTCCAGCAGGTAGTTCATATTCCCCGCCGGCACGATCGCGCAGCCGCAATAGGCCCCGTAGAGGGGGGCGAAGGCTCCATTTCCGGCGACCGGATCCGAGAAGGTTCCGCCCGAATAGGACGCGTACAAGGCGAAAGTTCCGCTGGTCAGCACGTGGGCGAAGTAGGTGCCGTTGGCGGCGGTGTTCCCCAAAACGCCGATTATCGTCACCGCTTGGCCATCCGTCAGACCGTGGGCTGAGCGGGTGGTAACCATGATCGGTGAGGCATTCGTCGCGCCGGTCAGGACGAGCGAACCGTGCTTCATCCAGCCGCCGGAAGCCGATCCACCCACGCCGCAGTTGACCAAATTAAATGTGCGATCCGGGTACTCGGCCTCAAGCATGATCTTTGCCGCGAGGGGTGCACCGCCCGCCGATTCGGTAGCCAAGACAGCCCCGGTTCCTGGGCTTGGGTCTGAGTCGACGACGGTGAATATTGCCGGCGACGTCTGTGTTTCGTAAAGAAATCCTGGGTTGGTGATCCAGGCCCGGACCACGACTCCGCCGACAACCTGGCAAGTCGCCGTCACACCAAAACCTCCGCCGCCGGATACGGTGATAGTCGTGGTTGCTTGGTGGTAGCCCGAGCCGCCGTTCGTGACGGGGATGGTGGCGGTGCCGGCGTACTCGGCTCCATTCACCGCCGTGTGCCCGAACATCTTCGAGGTTCCCGCGAAGCCAACGAAGACGGTCTGGCTCGCGCCCGAAAGGTTGTGGTAGGCCGCCGTGCCGACCCCTGAATTTCCGACCGAGTCGAGGATGTACCAGCGGTATACGGAGAGTCCGGCAGGTGCGGAGACATCCGTATAAGGGGCGGGAACGGCTCCGCCGGAGAGGTTCTGAGTGTTGATTATCGTCGCCGTAGTATCGGCTGCTGGATTGTCCGGGCCGGTATCCGCGCCTCCGTTGATAGCGGTTCCGCGAAACAGATAGGCGGTGTAGGAACCCACGGTGAAGGAGGGTGTCGCGCTCGCTGAGATCGTTGTCCCTTGGACGGCCGCGGTCGGCGCTTGGATAGGCTGAAGCGTAATCGTGAACTGAGTCGTGCCGTCGGTGAGCACCAAATTGCCGCCTGTCGAACCTACGTTTAGGGTTATGGTCGCTGTGGAAGGGGTTGGGTCGGTGCCCACGGTATTCACCACCTGGGAAGTGAGCAAAGTCCCCGTGACGCCGCTGACCACCGAAAATTGTGAGGTCGATGCGTTCGTCCAACTGACTCCAAAGGCGGTAAGGTTGACGGTGACACCGGTCTGGGTTAGTGCGACACTGCTGGGTGAGGGAGTGATCTGAGGCGCGGTCCATGTCTCCGCTTCGACTAGGGTGCTGAAGCCGGGGGTGAAGCCGGGCACGCCGGGACCCTGCATGTCTTGGTTCGCGGCAAACGTACCGGTGCCCGTCGTAGGGATCGTGAACGTCATCGGGTTCGTCGCGGAGGAAAGACCGGTCTGCGAAACATAGGTTCCGGTCGTCGCATCGTAGAGCGAGGCGTAGACTACAGCCGGGGAGCCGACCACGGCCATGAGCGGGACGTACCAGTGTCCAATGGTGAGTGGGGCATCGAACGTATAGGTGCCCGCATTGCCGGCGGACGCGGGGTTTCCGCCAGTACGGTAGTCGCCCAAAACCCAGATGCGCATGAGGGTCTGGCTCACTTGCAGCTCGATATGGGTGTTTTGGTGAGTGACGCCGCCCACCGTGCTGCTGGCTTGCCACCGCAATGAGAGGCCGAGCACATCAGTGGACTGATGAAACAGGTTCGCAGTCGCGACCATTTGGTTTGGCGTGCTCACAACGGGAGGTCGGTAAAGCGAGCCGAAAGAGCCGAGGCCGGATCCTACGGGCAGATTGCTTTGCGACGTCTGGAGAACCACTCCGCCAACTTGGGTCGCATTGTTATAGTACTGGCTGAGGTTTACGGTGTATCCGGTGAGTGTTCCGGTGCCCGTGGCTGTGATGGCGGGTGCCGCCAGGTAGTCACGGCCCGTGTTGTCGGCACTGGAAAACGGATTCGCGGAGAGGGTTAGAACTCCTCCAGGAAAGCCCATGAGGCTCACGGCCATGCTCGGCGTCTGTCGATAATTAGCGTTTCCCGTTCCGTTGGCGATGACGAAAGACGATGGGATCGCGGTCCAACCAGTGTTGGTCGTCCCACTCATGGTCCCGGCGAGCGAGGCCCCGACCAGGGAGGGTCCGGTGGTACCGTCTGTTATCCAGGCTTGGTACTCGCTGGATCCGCTACCCAGGGCGGTGGAACTCGCCCCTGCCGCGCTCACCGCGTCTTGCAGATAGCGGGTGGTGGGAAAGGTATCCGCCGTATGCGGGTTCAGCCAGCGGGAGTAGATTCCGTCCGCAGCGAAGCTGGAGTAATGCTCCGGCGTGAACGTAACGCCCGTCGCGCCAACCCAAGCGGGAAGAATGTAGCCAGCGAGGATCTGGGGAACAGTGGTCTTGTGCCTGGCCGGGCCTGCCGCCCATACAACCAGGCACAAGCAAAAAAGGGCCGCCGTCACCGGCAGCCTCATGAAGAGGTTTCGAATCATTCTGTGGATGGACTCCTTATCTGTGATTAGGCCGACCTGGGCCACATAACCCTCTGCACGAGATTGGGTCGTCTGGACCCGTTCGGGGTCGAATGGTCGGAAAAGAATCTGGGGAGCGCGACTTGGCGGTAATGTAGATGTTGCCTATGGTGCTCGATAACGTGGTCAAGCTAATTAATCACGCGCCAGCTCTGGGGGAGTATCTCCGCCGGCCGGAAGCCGAACCATTGGCGCGGCGGTGGCTCGAAACGCTGGAGGCGGTCACCGAACGACTGCAGGAGCCCGGGCGCTTCTACCATGGTGTCGATCACATCGTTTGGATGCTCGACAAGCTCGACGAGTGGGGCGACGCGACCGGACTTACCTCGGTCCAACGGGTTGAGCTTGAGCTCGCCATCATCTACCATGACGCCATCTACGTGCCGGGAAGCGCGACCAACGAGACCGACAGCGCGGAACTGGCGCGAAGCGATCTCACCCCGCTTGGCTTCGACCCAACGGGGATCGCGACTATCGTCCGCACAATCGAGGCCACCACCACCCACGAGTGCGATCCCAACGATACACTCTCTAACTGGATCATTGACCTCGACCTCGCGGCCATCGCGGACGACGAAGCCTACCGAGTGAACGGGCTCCTCATACGGGAGGAGTTCGGCTACGTCTCCGACGAAGATTTTCGCCACGGCCGCATGAAGTTCCTTAGCAACTACCTCGCGCACGAGCACCTATTCAAAACCCACCTCGGGCAAACGCTCGAAGCCGCCGCGCGCAAGAATATGTCTACCGAGCTGAATAAGCTCTCCGAAAGCTAACTAGTCGACCGACCGGAAGATCCGGTCCAACAGCGAGGAACGAGGCTGATACAACGGATGCACCGCGACAGAGTTATTTCGGCGCACCATATTGCCTTCCCTGGTTTCGTCGTACGTCGCATCGACGAATCCACCGCGGCAGATGATTCTCCAGTGCAATCGCTGCACGGGATTTCCGTGCTCTACCCGTGAGGTTCGCTCCGCTGGACCCCACTTGGCAAGCAATTCCACTGCATCGGGTGACTGTGCCGCCCTCAAGACCTCGTCTGCGTAGGGAATGCGTCGAGAATTTCGCACAAGCACGATCGCCACAAGTAGCAAGGCGACAACTCCAGCCACCGCCAAACCGATTTCGATCCGCCGAATCCGTCGGGACATGCCCAAATCTACCCATACACTATTAACGTATTCGCCGCCAAACTCCCCAATCCCGTCGCCTTAATCGTCGTCACCGGGACTAAGAATTGGTAGATGCCGTTGTAGAGCGTGTACGGAGCCACCGTCGCACTGCCGTCGGAATGGATTACCTGGAAACTAACGCTTGTGCCGGCGGCCAAATTCAGATGCATCGCCCGAACCGGGAAGCCGGGCGTCCAATCCGTACCCGTCGACAAACTAGACGGCTGCACCGCGATGCGAGACAGCAACGGCCAAGTCGACAAATTCCCACCCGATACCGACGCCCCCGGAATCCCCGCGGAGTTACCCCCGCCAGGCCCACTCGACACGGTGATCGTCGGCGCCCCGGAGAACCCGGCCGAAGGAACCACTACCATCAAGGCGCCCGCACCGTTGACCGTAACATCCCATGTCCCCGTCGCTCCAGAAACAACCCCCAAATAGTCCCCCGTCCCCCGATTCTTCACGATCGAGGAAGGCAAAACCGTCACAAAACCCGCCGTGGTGGTCCAGATCGAGATGCCGCCAGAAGCCGCCCAAGTTCCCGTGACCGTGATGCTGACCGCATTCGAACCATAAGCCAAGGGAACCGAAACAAAGGATCCCGGCGTCGGATTAACGACCGTCCCCGCCGAGTTGCCAACAAGCACCGGCACTGTAACCCCTTGCTGGCCCTGCCAAACCGAGCCCCAAGCAGAGGTAAGAAAGAAAACAAAAGCCAAAAGCAGAAAGTTTTTCATAGGATAGATTCTCAGGAAACTCTAGCTAAACGTGAGTCCGTCCGAAGACAAAGCGAACGTGTCCGACCCGCCCGTCGAGTAGTAAATGCCGATGCGCCAAGACCCACTTGAGTCATAGCTCTCGCGAACCGCGATCGGGGCGTTATCCACGCCGGTCAGGTTCGTAATCGTCGATGCCTCAACGACGTTAAGCTGCGGATCCAAAAGCGTGCGATAAATGTCGTACGGACCGGACCCGACGACTTGGTAGAACCACCGAAGCCCGTTACGTCCCTCGTCGTAATCGCCTAACACTCCCGCCCCCAGGCTGGTCGTATCGAGCCACGTCGCTCCCTGGTCGTAAGTCCGCGCCCAATAGCAGTTCGTTCCGTCTCCATAAAACACCCCGATCGCGCCGCCCGCTCCGAAATCTTCGAACCGCGGCCGGGCCCAAGTGGCCGCAACGCCGGAATCGATGTCCACCCACGAGCGAGGCATTCCGTTCCCCGCGATTCCGATCCAAAAATCACCCATCCCCGATTCGCCGGACGTGCGGGTATGGATGCCCGAATACGACACGTCGTAACCTCGCGGACCAAGCACCGGCCTTGGCGCCCGAAACGAGGTTCGGGTCCGAAGCCGGTTCTGCCAAATCGAGTGAGCGCTAGGAGTCGTCGTCGCGTAACGCTTCGTGGTCGTATCGACGTTGCCCACCCCATAAGGCAATCCGGTGAGATAGTTTCCAAGCGCCCCGGAATTGGCCGTGCCCACGATGGCGCCCGAGCTCGTGACGTACGCCTTAACCAGCCCTCCAGAAACAGGAAGGCCATTCAGATCGAAGTCCAGTCCCCAGGCTTGGCCGCGAATGTACTTGCTGACTTGCAGCGGGATAGTGGCCCCGTACGCACCTGTCTCCGTCCACACTTGCCCGGCTCCGGGATAGGCGATGACCTCGTCCCAGAGGTCTTGCGCCAGCACCGTCTTCGTGGCCGAGATATCTACGTCGAGCCAGTCCGTCCAACCCGAGCGTCCCCAATCGTAAGTCGAGCCCGAGCCCGCGATCCTCAATCCCTCCAGTCCCGACGCGTGGTAGGTATCCGAAGGATCGGCCAACTGCGTCACCGTCATCCCTTTGGGATACCGAAGCATTCCGCACATCTCGGCGATCGTAAACGGCCGATAATAATCGGTTCCGCTCGTCGGAACGACATGCGCAAGTCCCGGCCAGTCCGAGACCCGGAAGTCCGTCTCCAAAAGTGCAAACGGCTGGACGTATGTCGTATCCGAGGGGTCGGTCCACCCGGTTTGGAAGGATAGAAACGGCTCCAGGAAAGTCACCGCCCGCTGCCCACCCGAAGGCGCCAAGACGAGCGACACGTCCGCAAGCGTAAGCGTTTCCCCGTCCGGGATCCCGGAGATGGTCAACGAGTCGCAAAAGTCCACCCCCCAACCAAGCTTGTATTGAACCGTCGGATCCTTCGCATCCGGAAAACCTCCCGGCGTGACGATGGGAAATCGGGACTGCTTGGACTCTGCTGTCTCGGTTTCCGAAGTCGCACAGCAAAGGTCGACCCGGTGCGCCGCGCTCGATGTCCCGACGGCCAGGTCCCAAGTTTGTCCCGCGATCCCGACCGTAAGCGTCGTCGCCGCCGTGCAAGACCCCGTGATCTGCAAATACCGCCAGGCCTCCCAAACTCTTAGCGTCGGGTCCACCGCATAGCTCACCGACCCCGTGCCTCCAGAAGCCGAAGCCACGACCCCGGTCATATCAAGGCTAGTATTCGCTCCCCCTACCCACCCCGTTGGAGACGAGCAATCGTTGATTTCCAGAGAAGATGCATGCGACAGCGAAAGCGCCGGCCAGGAAAAGCCTCGGAACTGCAACCTCCAATCGCGCGAGTCCTCTCCCGAAAACCCCGCGGGGTCAATCCATGATCGCATGGGGCACCATTCCACTGCCGAGGGGATCGTATGGTCGACGTTGTTGGGAGAGGCGGTGCCGCCTTGACGCCTCTGAGCGACCGTGGCGGACGCATTCGGAGCCGCGGTTAGGGCGATAGTAGTGGGCACCGGTACGCCGCCCACCAATGTACTCTTGTTCTGCCAATCGACCGTCAAGCTGCCCGGGTAAGGATTCGTGAAGGATCGCAGGCGGACGTTGTAGCTGTAGTTCAGGTCTGGTGTTCTTGACCAGTTGATCCCGGACGAACACTGCGCCGAGCCCTTCACCCCGGAAACCGCGACGGTAGACGAAGTCACCGTTACTCCGCCCACCGTCGAGACATAGCCGTCGCCGTTGTCCGGATCATGGGCCGTCCAAGTGTCGGCGCCGGAGAGCAAAACGCCGCCAAGCGTTACTCCGACGAAGATTGAGTTCGTGACCTGGCCAAGCCCGTGGCCGTCGGCGACCGTCTCCGTCCCGACAGACGTTTCAACCAGGTAATCGAGGTTGGTCAGGCCGAGTGAACTGGCTAGCGCCGTATTGGTCGCGCTCACGCCGTTGACCGAGATCGAGACCACCAAATTGGTCCCCGCTACAGGTAACTCGTAGAACTGCACTCCGTACGCAGTCAAGCCATCGTCCGCTGCCCCGCCTCCGAACTTAGGGAAACCATAAGTGTCGACGGCGTCCCCGGAGAGTGTGTAGACCGAACACCACTCCTCGACCTCCATCGTCATGCTTATCGTGCCGTTTATCGGATCGACGGACGTCGTCGCGAAAGGCGCGGGGAAGCTGAAGAAGGGCGGTTGAGGCACCGAGACCCAATCGAAGTCCGCTGAATTGGTCACGACGGAACCGTTGATTGCCGCGGCAACCGAAATCGAGATGGCAACCTGTTCATCGGGGCCAACTGTCCTGAAATCCCAAAAGACGAGCATCTCGGCCAGCGCGAAGTTTGTGGCGGTCGGATCTAGAAACCACTTCACGAAGCATTGGGGCAGGCCCCAACTGACTTGTTGAAGGCCCCACTGGTAGGCGAGGATCGCCGACGTGCTGATCGTGCCGCTGAGCTTGAGGGTGCGGGATCTCCCCGTTTTGAATGGGTTCGACATCTACGGCCCCACCATGTTCAGAATCGGACGCTTAGCCATGATCTGGCCGTCGTCCCAAACGATTTGCTTCGAAACCGCCTTGAGCGCCCAGCTTCTCAGAATCGAATTCAGGCTCGTGCCGTGAACGCCTAGCGGTTCGACATTGGGGGTCGACTCGGCCACATACCGGCAAGGCGCCCAACGCGCCAACTCGTCACCGACTTGCTGAAATGACCCGCTAAAGGTCTTCAGCCGAACGTTTACCGCAGTGCCCGCTCCACCGTCCATGCCAGGGGTAAAGCCCATCGCCTTGTCGAGTTTGATAAGCGCCCCTTTCGACAGGCCGTCCAGATAATCGCACTCGAACTCGCAAATCGTCCGGGGCTGAGTCACCTTCGGCGCCAAGATGTTGAGCACCTGAGTCACAAGATCGATCGTGGTCAACGTCGGATCGATCCATGCGTATTTGCGCGCGAACCCAAGCCAGTTCGGTGGACGCGCGCCAGGATCCTTGGTGGGATCTGCCGACATGTTGTCGAAGTAGTGGGCCACGATCGGCCTCCCCGTTCGCGGATCCTCGCCCGTCACCCAAACATCGTTTGCCTCGGGCGCCAAGGTTTGCCATTTCAGTGACCGATAGACGAGTTGGTAAGCGGTTTCTACCGGCTCCCCGGCCAAGACCGCGTCCGCGATCGACCGGTACAGGGTGAGGGTCGGCACGCTAGGCATGTCGGCGGGATCAATGAGGCAAAAATTCCCGTCCCCGTCGACGAAATGCGCCCAGTTCCCCCCATAGGTCTGGTGCAAGCGATCCAGCCACTCCAAACCCTTGTCCCCTACCTGCACGCAGACGTTGAACTCTCCGCCCGAACAGGACCCCGCATCGCCCAACTTGAGCGCCGACGCCGAGGGGGACACATTTGCGACAAAGCCCATCGTCTGAGCCAGCGCGGTATAGGCATCGAAGAGGCTCAGTCCGTCGAGCGGGATGGGATCCATGAAAATGTACTCCTCCGCGAGCTTGGAGTAGTCCCTGATCTGAATCTCCACGTCGACATTCAGGTCGTATCCTTCTTCGTCGAAACCGTTGGCGTCGGTGACGTGCGGCGGCTCCCCAACTCCGGTGAGGATCTTGCCTCCCGAGGAGAAGATGTCGATCGGCCGGTGGCACTGCGTCTTGATCGCCGGAACCCCTGCATCCGCTAAAGCTTGCGGGCTGCTCAAGACCATCGTCGCGTGAACGCCGCTGATGGAGTCCGAAACCTCGAGATCCAAAGACCGCGTGTAGTCGATCACATCGACCTCCGACCCAACCGTGTTCGCCGGCGTAGGGCCGTACCAAACCCGCGCTCCGTAGACAAACGGCGTCTTCGCCCCCGAACCCGAGAGGCTCACCGCGATGCTAAGCGGATAAGGGACGCCATACGGGTTGTAGGTCGTATCCTCCGTGACGGAAACCGATCCTCCGCTCGTGAGCGACTGGAAGACAAGGTAATTTGGCGTCCCTGCGGGCGGCGCGCTCCGCCAAGCCGAGGTGGACCCGTACCGATAACCGGAGGACTGAAATTTAATCTGCGATATCCGGATGACGGCCTGCGGCCCTGTAAACGTCGAAAACCAGAACGGCGCCGCGTCTGTAATGGTGTTCCCCGCCGTGGAATCCGGCAGGTCGAGAAAGATGTGCGAGAATCCGCCCCCCGCGGTGGAATAGACCAAAAGCTCGCGATCCCGAAACGGGATGAGCAAGACCTTCACGAAGACCCCCGCCGGCGCCTGCGAAGCCGTCGCGGTTTGACCGGTTTGCCCGTTTTGCGGCGCGAAGTACGCCTGACTGTTGCCCGCTACGGAATAGCCGCTACCGACGATGGCTCCGTCCTTCCACACTTCCGCCGCGCCATCGGCATAGAAACGAAGGGATACCCCCGCCGATCCATCCCCCGCCGCGCTCCAGCCGCAGGAGAATATCTCGTACTTGGAGTTGCCTCCTTCCGGCTGCCAATATTCCACGCACATCGGCTGGTTCTTCGGCTGAGAAGCATTGGTCTGCCCGCCCGCCCCGGACGTGTTCCGGAGCTTGTAGTAGAACACCGGCGACGCGTCCGGCATGTAGGAAGACCAGTTCGACGAGTCGTCGAAGGTGATATCGCCCATCCCGAGCTTCGCGAAAATCCCCGTGTTCGAAGTCGCCCAAGCCGCAAGCAAGGGCGCCGGCATCAGCATGCATGTGTTCGTGATGGGATCGACCCACGTATTGGAGAAGTACGTAGGGGACCAATCCAGACCTGTCACGAGAGACGACAACGTGTCCCCCTTGATCCGCTGTTGGATCGCGTCGACGATGATAGAGAGGGAAGGCATTAGGTTCTCAGCACCCCGCGCCGCATAAGGTCCGCCACGACCCGGTTAATCTCGTCTTGAATGAGGCCCGTGATCGCGGCCGAGACGTTTCGCTGGATGTGTCCACCTACCGCGTGAAGGTGCGACTGCGCCCCTTTCAGACTCGCCATTTCAACCGGCACGACGCCCAGCTTGCCGAGGTCTCCCCCGCCAAGGGCGTACCGCTTTAAATCTTCGGCGGATTTCTTGGTGTTCTGCGAGATCTGCTGGAGGTATGGAATCTGGGGATTTGTGGACTGCGCCAACGCTGCGGCTAAGGCGGCCGCGGTTTTCGCCGCGGCATCCGAATCCTTCGCTTCCTTTCTTACGGCCGCGCTCGCTTCCTTGGATTCCGCCTTGAGTCGGACTATCTTGTCGTCAAGGTCTTTCTTCTGTTGCTCGCGGGCCTTTCGCTCTTCGGGCGTATCGTCTCTCGGAAGACCGTTAAAGCTCAAGTGCGGCTCTGGCGTGTCCAGGGCATCACGATCCATCATCGCCGCTCTAAGCTGATCCCTAATCTCTTCCGCGTGAATCTCAGCCGGGGTGACCGCCTTTCCGGCCTTGTCCGCAGAATCGGACATACCATCGAAAGCGCCCGATACGGCGTCGATCGCGCGGCCCAAAGCGTAGTAGGCGGCGACTCCCGCTGCGACCGCCAGTGCCGCCAGCGCGATATCGCCCATCGCCACGTCGCCCGCGATTTCAGCGGCGTCCATCGCGATTTGAGCAACCGTCGCTCCCTTAATGGCCAACTGGATCGCTTTGTAAGCATCTACCGCCGCCTTTCCAAAGGCCATGACCTTCTCCGCTACCCAGATAGCCCCGACAATTTTCGCGAGAAAAATTACCTTGGGCTCAAGCCATTCCACGACTCCTTTCAGGGTCGAATACGCCTTGCCGACCTTTTCCGGAACTCCCTCGAGAATGTCGGCAAACATCTGAATGCCATCGCTGAACGCCTTCGGATCCATGTCAAACAGCTTCTCGAAGCCCCCGATGATGCGATCCAACTGACCGCTTTCCGACAGCTTGTCCAAGCCCTTGGTCAGCCCCTCGATCGCGGGAGCGAGCACGCGCTGAATCGCATCGCCGATCTTCCGCATCACGCCTTCCCAAGCGATCCCGAATCGGGCGGATCGCGCCGTTCCCGACCCTTCCGCATCCTTGAGCACGTCGCCGAATTTCTCCTGGACCGCCGCGTTGACCCCTTGGATCGCCTGCTTCGGCGAACTCGCAAGTTTGTTATCCGCCGAGAAAGTGACCCCGTGCTTCTTAAGGAGCTCCTGGGAAATGCCCGCTTTCTCCAGCACCGGCAGCGCCTCTTCGCTTTTGCCGTTCGCCAGCATGCCGAGGGCCTGCGAATACTCGTCCATCGACTTTCCCGTCACCGCCGCCAGCGACTGGACGGTCGGGAGATAGTCCTTCACCGATACGCCAAACCTCTCCAAAGCGAGCGCCGCCGCGTCCAGCTCCTCCGGCTTGAAGAGACCGAGCCGCCCGGCCTCTTTCTCGGCCAGCTCCATGTCTTCCTTGGCCTTCGCATAGGAGCCCGTAACGCCCGCAATCTTCCGCTCAAGGAGGTCAAATTTCTGAGAAACGCCCACCGCGTCCTTGCCCATATCCTCAAGGCCGCTTAGGTTTCCCAGCGAGGTGATCGGAGCCAGGACCTCCTTGATTTTCAGTTTTTCCCCAATCGTCTTGGCAAATTCCTTTGCCTTTTCTCCCGCCTTCTTTAGCCCCTCTTCCATCTTATGCGTGAACTCAACAACCTTCTCACCGCCTGACTTATACTCTTTCGCATCTAATGTGAAAGTGGTAATTAATTCATCTATGACTTGACTCATGGGAAAACCTGCTGTAATATCGAAAGGAGATGGCGGCGTCGAATTCGTGCTACCAATGCGGCGGCAATAAGGTCGGGCTAGATGGCTTCTGCCCCGATTGCGGGGCCATGCAAAGCTCCCGGCCGTCCAACGTCGCGCCGCCGGCCACGAGTAACCAGCCGCAAAGCGCCCCGACGCCACCAAACTTGCCCTCGCCTGGTGTTTTGCCGCCGTCGGGCGCTTACGGGCCGCAGTTTTACCAATACCAACCTCACCGCTCAAGCACGACGCCTGGCGCATGGCTGGCCGCCATCGTCGCGGTCTGCGTGATGTTCGGCGTTCTTTTCGTGGGTTTCTCGCTCTATGTAGGCAAGGCTCCCCGTCCACACGAGGCGGCAGACTTGCCCCGCTTCATACCTAACTCCACTCTAACGCCAGACGGCCGCATGGCGGATTTGCAGATATTGGTCGATGATATGGATACCGACAGGCTTGGCCTTTCCACGATCACGGGCGAAGTTTTTAACGTTAGCAAGCACTCGTTCGCATACGTGTCGGTCGAGTACAACATCTACGATGCGGAAGGAATGCAAATAGCTTCGACGATGGCGAACATCAATAACCTGGAGCCAAACGGCACTTGGTCTTTTAAGACGCTTCCCACTAAGCGGGGCGCATCCTACAAATTTATGGGCTTCAAAGCATTCTAACCCACTAGGAATCTCGAGGGTTCTCTAGCATCGCTAGCGCCGCCATATCCCAATACATAGAGTCCGAAAACCCCGGCTGGTTAGCGAGCAAATCCGGATGGGAGTGAAACACATCGCGGGCGATCGTCAGGCGGTTTCGCCACATAACGTTCGCCATTAGTCTTTTTTTGCCTCTTCCACCCCGCGGATCTCCGTGCTAACGTTCCGCGTCACCATCGCCAGCGTCCATGCATCCCGCAACGCCTCCCAGCCAAACACCGCCTGGTGGGCCAGCTTCAAAAGCGAGGAAGCGCTCAGCTTCGGTTGAAGACTCGTCTCCGCGAGAACAAACGCGAACCCCTTCGTCGAAGAATCCGCCGCCTGAAACCACTTCTCGCTTCCCGCCTCGGGAGACCGCGAAAGCTTGGCAAACTCAACTCCCCGCCGCTTAAGCGCGTTGAACTCGGAAGCATCTTTCAGGACCCGAAACAGAAGCGTCTTCCCGCCCACCGTCACCGCGACTTCATCTTCCGGCTGCTCGAAAATCCCGAGCATGCTCTCAATAAACTCATCTCCCGACCCATCCCAAATCTTAGCCAGCGGAGCCAACTGACCAGGGTCTGCGTTTTGCGTTTCGTCTATTTTGGGTTCTAAACCCATGCTTTCATCGTCGGTACCGTCTTTCATACATTTCACGCTAGATAGTCTCGCCGTCGAGCTCCGTCGCGGCTGGCTCAACCGGCGCCTCCTTGACGATCTCTACCACCGCCGGCTCCCCCAACTTCGGTGCCGCCAACACCACCGGACGCCGCACATGGGACGGAGGGAAACCCCCGTCCGAAACTCCAATCGGTTGACCAAATGGCATCGTCAGCTCCTCAGCGAGCGAACATTCAAATTCGCCGCGGTCGATCCGGAATTCGTGAACCAAAGCCCGGTGATATCCGCCGAAAACGGATTCGGAACCCCGCTCGCCGCCAACCAGATGTAAGGCACGCCCGCCTCCAGCGTCACCGTCAGGATCGGCGACCCCGTGCCCGGCGCGTTGACATACATCGTTAGGTTCTGGTCCGTAACCACGAAAAACTCCTGGAGCGACGAATGAGCGATCGCATAGGACACCGCCTGATTCGTGGTAGTCGCGGTGATCTGTTCCGAGATATTGATCTCGGTAGAGCCAGTAATGGGAACGGTATTCGAAAGGTTGCCCCCGTTCGTGCCGTTCCAAGAGAAAATAACCGTATGAGAAATTGCCGCCATAATTTAAACCACTGTTAGGGCGCCCTGAATCTCAAGGGTGCCATCGATCTTGATAAGGGAAGAATCCGCGAATGCCACATTAACCTTCGTTAAGAGCGCGCTTGTAGTGTTGTACTCATTGCCTCCGCTATCGGATGCCAAAGTGAGGAGGGCCGAGCCAAATAGAATCTCGCCGAGCGGACTACCGCCGCCAGGCCCCGTCGCCGCACCTCGCGCGCTCATCGACACATTCTCCATTTGCATCTCGTTATTCGTGACCGAATGCACGGATCCCTTAAGGATCATTGGACAGGAGAACGCGATGCCGCCGTAAGTCACTTGGACAACCACGTTGAAACTCGCTTGCCCCCCCGTCATCAGTGTCCTCGTGAATCCGGCGCTGCTCACGACCAGGAAGTCGGACGTGAACTCCACATTCCGCTTCGTCGCCCCCGGAACCATATAGGCCGACGCGATGGACGACCGCTCCGGCGTCTTCAGAGAGGCCGAGATCGTCCCTCCGCGAAGTTGGCCGAGGTAACTGGTGCCCTCCACCGACCAAACGCTGATGTCGAGCCCACTCGAAGGGATCGAGGATCCATTCAGGGTCAAAATCTGGAAAGCGATCGTCTGTTTTTGCTTGACCGCGATCCCAAACTCGAAGTCATCGGCCAAGCCCGAGCCGTCCTGAATCGTGTTCTGCGCCTCGGGCTTAAAGGCTTGGAGAACCGCCGTAAGGTCGGTACCTCCCAGTGTAAAGGAATTGAAATCTAGATTACTAAGTGGTATAGACATTAGGGGTTCCTTTGTGCGGTAAGAAAGTGTTCGAGAAGCGCCTCAATTCGCTCTTTCCACCTCCGGTTTACTTCTTCTCGAACGTCGGCAGTGCTATTCGTTAGCGTCAAATCAAACTCCTGCCGGAGATCGTCCTTCTTCTCATCGAGGCCGAAAGAAAGAGGAGGCGCTCCAAACTTGCGAGGCGGCCCAACCGAGCGGCTCAAACTCCAGGCGTCTGCCAGCGCCGCCACGGCCGCGGCGCGACTCTCCTCCATCGCCCGCCGTACATTCTTCTCAAACATCGCCTCCTGCGCCTTCCGAAGCGCAGCGGCATCTCTATAGGTATGCGCCATAATGATTAGTAATGCATCTCTCCGGCCACCGGCAGGTGTAGACCACGCCTCGACCGAACGGGAGATGCCGTGGGACAACGTCTTGGAGATAGGACGCGAAGCGCGTAGACGAGACCGGACTAAATGCGAGGGTGTCGCGCGGTTAGCAAGGACGATCTCTCAGTGATCGACTGAGCCGAAATGGCGTCGGCCGGCTAGTGGTGCGGATTCCGCGTCACCACGTCGAACCGCAACGACACGTCGAAATACGCATTGTTCGGCTCCCCCGACTCAATAAAGCCGACCCGGGAGACCAAGGGCAGCAGCCCGATCGAAGCAAACGAAGGCCCCGTCTGCAAGTGCGCAATCAACGCGTTCGCCGCCGAAATCTGCGACGTTAAGATCAAAACAGAGGGGTCGGACGGCCAAGGAAAGCGCCCCAGAATCTCGAACGAGTTCTCCTGGTTAACCGTCCCCACCGCCGCCGCCTGCTGCGAAAACGACATCTGCACCGCCAGCGGACGGATCACCGCGTACCCATCCGGCGCGCTCACCAACCCATCCGCGCCCCCGATCGGCAACCGCGGGTCGGACCAGCTCACGGGAAACTTTGGCGAATCCCCCGGGGGCGCCCAGGCCGCCACGATCGCCGACTCGATCGCCCCGAGCAAAGCCTGCGTCTGAATCCCGTTCAATGGATCACCTCCCTCAATGGATCACCCACTGCGTTCGGGCCAGAAAAACATCCGCATGGTCCGCATCGTTACCCGCGGAATGCTGCTCGGGTAGTCCCTGTACGAAATACACGCCGCGAAGCACTGACCCAACCGTAACCGACACCTGAGCATTCGGAGTAAAGCGCGACACTTCCGCGATCTCGCACTGAAAATAGGCAGGGTTCAAAACCTCTACCCCGATATGCTGAAACATCTCCGCCGGGGTCGCCTCCTCGAAATATCCTAACACCGTAGTGGAACCCGATAGCGAAGGATTCAAAACAGACCCGGTAGAGGACAACCCCGCAACCAATGAACTGACAACAACCGAAGCATTCTTAAAGGGCACCATCTAAAGTCCCTCCAAGTCGCGAATAAGTAAATACTCATCCAACACCGGTTCGGAAAGTGACGCATACTGCGCCCCGGTCTGCGGAGGCATATCCGGCGCCGACTCCGCCTGTTGTCGAATACGGTCGGCCAAAGCAAACGCCTCGCGCGCCCGGTCGCCGTATTCCAATTGTAGGTGCCGTTGCACCACCATTTTCGCGAGTTGGATACATTGCGAACCGATCGATTCCGCACACTGAGCCGCCACTTCATCTTGCGAATAGGTAGCAAGTAATGCGTTAATCGTGTTGTCGGCGGTGAACCATTGCGGATCGCCACTCACGTCGCCCGACCGCCACCGGACCCAATCCTTCGGCGTGGAGAGCGACGCATCGAATGTGTAGGTCGGGCTAGACACTATTTCACCTTCGCTCGCAGCGCATCGCGCTCCGCGATCGCCGCGTTACGATCCTGGACCGCCTCATCGCGCTGCCGGGTCAGTTCCTGATCCCGCCGCTGCTGCGCCGCATGCAACTCACGCGCCGCCGAGGCCTTCGTCTCCGCTACCTCCCCCCGCAATCCCTCGACGAGATCCGCCAAGGCGTCATGGGCGCGAGTCAGCGCATCGAATTCCGAGCGCGGCACGGAATCCGCCTCATGTAATCGGGAGCGAAGGCGAACCGCCTCCGCCTTCCATCCCGCCGCGTCGTCGTCGCGAAGCTCAATCGGCTCCCCACCGGCGGGCCGAAGAATCTTCAAATTAACCAGCCGCCGCAGATCGACCCCAACCGGAAAGTCGTGTCGATCCACCACGTCTCCAACCTTAAAGGTATGGATTGGACTAAGAACTTTAAAAGGCATACAACTCCCAAACATCCGGCCACCGGCAGGTGTACTGACAATCTTAAAACCCCTCCGTTTTCGTTTGGAGGGGGTTGTACTCGGCCTTACAATTCCTCACGCAAAGACAATGCGTTGTGTCGGTCGTTTAAAGATGAAA